>Ga0307517_10000689_pt1 | contig 58121 bp, 45 predicted proteins | sample 23_EM_MG_FD_194515 | JGI IMG/M metagenome (GOLD analysis project Ga0307517, IMG submission 194515) | Populus trichocarpa ectomycorrhiza microbial communities from riparian zone in the Pacific Northwest, United States - 23_EM | ecosystem: Host-associated > Plants > Roots > Unclassified | place... | reverse complement strand
TTGCATGTTGCGGTTTGTTTGTACTAAGGTAATGATTCTGCGGAGATACTATATCCTCACCGGCACACTGTTGCTTTTTGCGGTACTATACCTCACCGCTGCTGTATTTACTCATCAGCGATCGCATAGCCTAACATTATATCACATTCAACTAATCTGTCATTGACGGCATTAACAGCTCGTAAATAATGCAGCTTATGAGGTATAGTACCGCAAGAGCCCACTAAACGTGCAAGTGCCTAGTATCTCACTTCATTTAGCATCAAGGTGCCATTTCCCTGATGCGTCCGACAGGTTCAGGGACCCTGCTTGCCGCCATGGTCCCCGAAAGGCACATTTTGTGCGAGCTGATCCTGCCGTTGATGAAATGGAGTGCTGAATAGAAAATAAAATGATAGGCTGTGCATTCGTCCATGAGCACGAACAGCGCCGTCGGGGACTATGGCAGGCAAGCAGTGCCATAGCACCAAGTCAGGCCAGCAGCACAAAAGGCATAATCAATATTCCATCTTGCGCAGACTAGGCGCACGAAACCAGGTGACGACCACCACGGCGAGGGTCATGCAGCCGCCGAATACGACGGAAGGGACGACCCCTAACAGCTTTGCCATGACACCGCTTTCGAATTGGCCCAGCTCATTGCTGGAATTGATGAACATGGAATTGACCGCGGAGACCCGGCCGCGCATTTCGTCGGGCGTCTTTACCTGCAGGATGGTGCCGCGGATCACCACGCTGATGCCATCCAGCAACCCGGTGAACAGGAGGGCTATAAAGGATAGGAAATACCATTGCGAGAGACCGAAGGCAATGATGCAAAGGCCAAAACCCGCCACGGCATACATAAGGATCAATCCCTGCCTGCGGCGCAGTGGCCAGAGGGTAAGGGCCATGATCATGGTGAAGGCGCCGATATCGTCCGCTGCGTTAAGCCATCCGAATCCGACAGGGGAGACTTTCAGGATATCGCGGGCATAGACGGGGATCAAGGCCACGGCTCCGCCGAACAGCACGGCGAACAGGTCCAGGGCCAGCGCTCCCAGGACTTCCCGGGTGGTATAGACAAAACGGAGACCGTCCTTGATGCTCTCCCAGGTCTTTTTGCCGGTATCGGTCAGCAGGATCTTCTTGGGTGAGAGCGTGAACAGCAGGCACCAGGCAATGACGGTATACAGGACCACGATGCTGAAGGAGAATACATAGGTCGTATGGGCGATGAGAAAACCAGCGGTCGCATGTCCCAGCACCGAAGCCGTGAGGAAAGCGCTGGAGTTCATCGTAACGGCCGCCGGCAGCCTTTCCCTGGGAACGATCTGCGCAATGATGGACGTCCAGGCCGGACCGGCAAAGGCGCGGATCACGCCGGTGAGGAAAATAACGGAATAGATCAGCCACTGTATCCAGTGGGTGCTGCCCAGCGACCGGATCACGGAGCCTGTCGCCAGCACGATCAGGCCCACGGCGCATACCATATAGCAGAGCGTAGTGGTCAGGAGCAGGGCCCTTTTATCGCTTTTGTCGATGACATGGCCGGCATAGAGGGCGAGACAAAAGGCCGGCAGGAATTCAGAAAGACCGATCAGCCCGATGGCCAGGGGGTTGTGGGTGATCTCGTAGATGCGCCATCCGATGACCGTCGTTACCATTCGTAGCGCCATGATGTAGAAGAACCGGGCCGCGACAAAATGCCGGTATTCCCGGATGCGTAATAACTGCAGCGGACTATGTCGATCAGGATTCATAATTACAGGTTCTTCTACGGCAAGGTAAAATAATGCTGTCCTCCGTCATAATCTTTTTCCAGCGCGTCCAGGACTACTTGCAGGTGCCTGGCATTGCCCAGGAAATCGGCGTTGGATACATCTATGAAAATGGTCTTGATATTATGCTGACGGATATAATTGGTATAGGTCTGCTGGATATTGAAGAGGTATTCATCGGGGATGGATTGCTCGTAGGGACGGTTCCTCTTTTTTATATTCTTTTGCAGCCTGCTGACGGGGGCGTGCAGGTAGATGAGGATATCGGGCTGCACCAGCTGCTGGTGGATGATCTCGAAAAGCTTCTGGTACAGCCGGAACTCTTCTTCGGGAAGGTTGACCTTGGCGAACAGCAGGCATTTGGTGAAAAGATAATCTGTGATCGTTATCGACTGGAACAGGTCATTGGTATGTACCAGCTCCTTCAGCTGTTTGTAGCGTTCGGCCATGAAGAAAAGCTCCAGGGGAAAAGCATATTGCTTGGGGTTCTCATAGAACTTCGGCAGGAAGGGGTTGTCTGCGAACTGCTCGACGATGAGCCGCGCATTGAAATGTTTGGCCAGGATATGCGCAAGGGTCGTCTTGCCGGCCCCGATATTGCCCTCTATTGTAATGAAGTGATTGTTCATGAGAACTGCAAAGAAATAGTAAAGGATCAAATAATAGCCGATATTTTTTTCACATCCCCCTTGTCAGGGCATTCCGCCAGCAACTGGCGGATGGATCGGTGCAGAACGGGGTGGACGACCTCCGCGGCGATCTCCTCCATCGGCGCCAGGACAAAGCGTCTGTTCTGCATTTCAGGGTGGGGGACCTTGAGCGCGGGCTCGAAAATTATTTCTTCGTTAAAAAAGAGGATGTCGATGTCGATGATCCTGGAACCGTACTTTTCCAGGCGCTTGCGCCCCATTTTTTCTTCTATCTGCAGCAGGGTGGTCATAAGGGTAGGGGCATCCAGGGAGGTCCCTATCGACAGGGCCTGGTTGAGAAAGTCCGCCTGGTCCGTTTTACCCCAGGCGGCGGTCCGGTAGATCGAACTGGCCCGCAGGATCTGCCCGGCCTCTTTTTCAATGGCGCACCTTGCCCGGGAAAGCCAGAAGAGGCTGTCTCCTTCGTTGCCACCTATCAGTAAATAAGCTGTATTCATAGATTCCTTACTTTCGGGGGCCCAAATATCTTTATTTTTGAATTTAGCTTACAAAATTATCTATACATGGGAGGCTTTTTTAAATCTTTCTTCGCGGCGTTGCTGGCACTCGTCGTTTTTACATTTATCGCAGTCCTGGTCCTTTTGAGCGTACTCGGCGGCCTCACTTCGCCTTCTAAGCCGGATATCGGGGAAAAGGCGGTCCTGGTCGTCGACCTGGCCCAGTCCTTCCGCGAACAGATGCAGTCCAACCCGCTGGCCGAGCTGGGCACCAGTGACCAATACGATGCCCCGGGCGTCTATGACATGGTCCGCCTGCTGCGGTATGCAAAAGAAGACTCCGCCATCAAGGGCATTTACCTGAAGTGCAATATGAACGTCAACGGATTCGCCACCAGCGAAGAGATCCGGAACGCCCTGCTGGATTTTAAGAAAAGCGGCAAATTCATATATGCCTATGGAGACGCGATCCCGCAGAAGGCCTATTATGTCGCCAACGTGGCCGACAGGATCTACTGCAATCCCAAGGGGGGCGTGGAATGGAAAGGCCTGGCGGCGGAAATGACCTTCCTGAAAGGCACCCTGCAAAAACTGGAGATCGAACCCCAGATATTTTACGCCGGTAAGTTCAAAAGCGCCACCGAACCCCTCCGGGAGGAAAAAATGACGGAGCCCAACCGGCTGCAATTGACCGAATTGCTCAACGGGCTGTTCGACAGGCTGCTCTATAATACAGCAGCAAGCAGGAAGCTGGACACCCTGCAATTGCGCAAATGCGTCAACGAGCACCTGGTGCAATATCCGAACGACGCCCTTCGCTACGGCCTGGTGGACGGATTGCGTTATGATGACGAGATCAAGGAAGAGGTCCGGGTCAAGCTGAAGGGGGACAGACATACGCTCATTAATTTTATCGCCGCCGGCAAATATGCCAAGGCCATTGATTTTAAGGCCAGCGGCAGGAGCCGGATCGCCCTCATCTATGCCGAAGGGGATATCGTGGATGGCAAGGGCGACCGGGACCAGATCGGGTCCGACACCTACCGTATGCTGATCCGCAAGGCCCGCATCGATACCAATATCAAGGCCATCGTCCTGCGTATTAACTCCGGGGGCGGCAGTTCGCTGGCCAGCGAAAATATATGGCGGGAGCTGACCCTCGCCAAAAAGGACAAACCCGTCGTCATCAGCTTTGGCGATGTGGCCGCTTCGGGCGGCTATTACCTGTCCTGCAACGCGGACAGCATTTTTGCGGAGCCTAATACGATCACCGGCTCCATCGGGGTGTTCAGCGTTATTCCCAATATGCAGAGTTTCTTTAAAAATAAGCTCGGCGTAACCTTTGATGGCGTGAAGACGGCGCCGCAGGCAGATCCGCTGACGGTCAGCAAGCCGCTCAGCCCCTGGCAGAAGACCTATTTGCAAAGCGAGATAGACAGCATTTATCACGATTTCAAAGCCAGGGTGGCGGAAGGACGGAAACTGACCCTGTCCTACGTGGATAGCATCGGGCAGGGCAGGGTATGGAGCGGCGAACGGGCCTTGCAGCTGGGCCTGGTGGACAGGTTGGGGAACCTGCAGGATGCCATCAATTGCGCGGCCAGGATGGCCAAGACCAGCGACTACCGGTTGAAGGAATTCCCCGAGCCCAAAAATTTCCTGGAAATGCTGCTGGGCGACTATAAGAAATCGGCCCGCATCCAGGCCATGAAAGAAGAGCTGGGCGAGGATGGCTTCCGGACCTATAACACGATCAAAAAAGTAAAAGCGCTGGTAGGCACCACGCAGGCCCGCCTGCCATTCGATCTTTCCGTTGAATAGAGAAATAGCAATCGCCTATGGGACAGAGTTATAGTCAGTTCAGGGCCATGCTGGCCATTACGAAAGGAAGTTTGAAGGCGATTTTCAGGAGCCCTTCGTCGGTAGCGTTCAGCTTTGGATTTCCCCTGGTCTTCATCCTTGTATTCGGATCCATCAACGGCAGCGGCCCTACGGAATATGTTGCGCTGGCCAATAAGAACGATTCATCCAATTACGTGATCAGGGCCTTGCTCTCCTCTTCGGTGGTGCGGCTGGCTAATGAAAAAGACGCGGCCGCTGCCCGGCACGATCTCGAAAGAGGAAGGATCGCCGCCATCCTATCGCTGGATTCAGGCCGCTCGGCCATGGGCGTGACGCAGTACAAGATCCATACCCTTACTTCTTCCGCGGCAGGAGATAAATATCCCATCGTGCGTATGGCCCTCTCGCAGGTGATCCAGCGGATAGAGGAGGCCAATATCCCGCCCCAGTTCAAATTATTGAGCGTGGACGAATTACCCGCCTTGCAGGGAAGGAAATATTCCATGATCGATTTTATCCTGCCCGGCATGCTGGGCTTTTCCCTGCTCAGCGCGGCTGTGTTCGGGGTAGCTTTTTTATTTTTCAACCTGCGCCAGCAGCTGGTGCTCAAACGCTTCTATGCCACTCCCATCACCCGCAAATACATTATCATCGGGGAAGGGCTGGCCAGGGTGCTGTTCCAGCTCATCACGGCGGTGGTGATCATTGGCATCGGCAAGCTGGCTTTTAATTTTACGTTGATCCATGGTGCGGTCACCTTCCTGGAAATGCTGGTCCTGAGCCTCTTCGGGCTGGTCGTTTTTATGGGCTTCGGATTTATCATCAGCAGCGTGGCGAAGAATGAGAGCACCATCCCTCCTTTTGCCAACCTGTTCACGCTGCCTCAATTCCTGTTGGGGGGCACTTTCTTTTCCACCGAAGCCTTTCCTTCCTGGCTGCAGAAAATATGCGAAGCACTGCCTCTGAAGCAGCTCAATGACGCCATGCGGAACGTGGCCTTTGAAGGAGCGCACCTGACGGATTGCGGCAAGCAGCTGGGTATCCTAGCACTCTGGGGCGTCGCCGTCTATGCCGTAGCCATCCGGGTTTTCAAATGGGAGTAAAAAGCGAATTAAAAAGTATGCGTTTCATAAAATTAGGCTTGATAAGTGCGATAGCTTTATTCCTGGTGATCACGGCCCTGTCCCTCCTGTTCCCGGCGCATATGCGGGTTTCAAGAGCCGTCAATATCGCCGCCCCCCGTGAAAAGGTTTACCGCGTGGCCGGTGAATTGAAGACCTGGAGTGGCTGGAACCATTTTGTTAGCGATACGAATTCCGCCCTCACCGGCAGATCCCTGTCCACCCCCTCGGTGGGGAAGGGCGCTTTCTGGCGATCCGACCAGCTGAAGATAACGGTCCGCTCCAGCAGTCCCGATAGTATCCGTATGGACTGGGACCAGGCGAAAGGCCGGAATTTTACGGGTGGCTTCAACCTGCTGCAGCTATACCCCGATAGCCTTACCGTACAATGGTATTTTGACTTCCATTTTCACTGGTATCCCTGGGAGAAATTCGGGGGGTTGGTATATGACAAAAAATTAGGATATATCATGGAAGAATCTTTAACTGATCTCAAACGATATGTCGAAAACTCTCCCTAACTTTAGCACCGTCTAACCATTTTAAACAAAATTATATGAAGAATCTTTTGTTGCTGACTTCTGTTTTATTTCTCGGATCGCTTGTTAAAGCGCAGCCTACCCATCCCAAGAGCCCGCATGACACTGTTCGTACCAAGGATATGACAGTTACTTACGGACGTCCTTACAAAAAGGGAAGGGAAATATTCGGCAAGCTTGAACCATACGGTAAGGTCTACCGCGTCGGGGCAGACGAAGCTACTACCATCACTTTCAGCAAGGACGGATCATTTGGTGGCAAACCTGTAAAGGCCGGCACCTATGCCCTGTTTGCTATCCCCACCGAAAAACAGTGGACGATCATCCTGAACGGCAACCCCAAACAATGGGGCGCGTATGATTACGAGAAGAACAAGGACAAGGATGTATTGCAGGTAACCGTTCCCGTTACTACGCTGACCAGCCCTGTGGAGCAGCTCACGATAGCCGCCGGCAGCAAGGACCTTACGATCACCTGGGACAAGACGAAAGTAGAAGTTCCAGTGAAGTTCTAATTAACTTTTTTCTGCATACACCAGCAGGCAATGGACCAGGAAATCATATACCTGGTCCATTTCTTTTTCGGTAATGCAGTAGGGGGGCATGAAATAGACGGTATTGCCCAGGGGGCGCAGATAGATGCCATTGGCCAAAGCTGCTTTGGTAATTGCGGGTCCGATGGCATTGATATAGCCATCGCTGCCAATGTTCAGCTCGAAGGCCAGGACGGTCCCCAGGGCGCGCGGGTTGCGGACGATGGGAGATGTTCCCAGGGTCTTCAGGAAGGCTCCGTGTCTTTCTGTAATGCGCGCGATCCTTTTCAGGCAGCTCTCTTCCTGCAGCAGGTCCAGGCTGGCCAGGCCGGCCGCACAGGCGATGGGGCTGGCGGTAAAGGAGTGTCCATGGAAGAGGGTCCTTCGCCTGTCATCGCTAAGGAAGGCGTTGAAGATACGTTCCGTGGCGGCGGTGACGCCCAGGGCCAGGGTGCCCGTCAGGCCCTTGCTCAGGCAGATCATATCGGCTTTCTGCCGCAGGTATTCCCCGGCAAATAATTTCCCTGTCCGCCCGAAGCCCGTGAGGACCTCATCGGCAATGAGGAGGATGCCTTGCCCGGCTGCTTCTGCCAGCAGAATATCCATCACTGGCGCATCATACATATGCATGCCCCCGGCGCCCTGCAGCAGCGGTTCATAGATGAAGCAGGCGATGCCCGGGCCCTCTTCGCGTACCCGGGCGCATAGTTCAGCTATATTATCCTGTGTAGGCGTGTCAATAAAAACCACCTCGAACAGGTAGTCGGAAAAGGGCGCCGTAAAGACGCTTCTTTCACTGACGCTCATCGCCCCGAAGGTATCCCCATGGTAAGAACCCTTGAAAGCCAGGATCTTTGTCCTACGGATATCCCCTCTCTTATCTGACCACTCACCACTCACCACTGACGTCTCTTTATTGCCCCAATACTGGATCGCCATCTTGATCGCCACTTCCACTGCCGTAGAGCCATTATCGGAATAAAAGACCCGGGAGAAGTCCCCGGGGAGCAGGGGCAGCAGCCTTTCGGCCAGTTCTACGGCCGGTGTATGGGTGAAGCCCGTAAAGATCACATGTTCCAGCTGTTTGGCCTGCTCATAGACCTTTTCTGCGATATAGGGGTGCCCATGGCCATGGATACTGACCCACCAGCTGCTGATGGCGTCGATATAAGGATTTTCCTTCTCATCGAACAACAAGCTACCTTTGCCCCGGAGGACCGGAATAGGGGGGAGATTGTTCTTATGTTGGGTGTAAGGGTGCCAGATCACCCGTTGATCCCTGTCGGTCAATGATATTGCCATAATGGCCACAAAGGTAGGGGCCGGAGGGTAATTAAATGTAGAGGGAATTAAACGGGGGGTGCAACGGAAAGGGTAGTTCTATTGTCAACTTGTCAATCAAATAAAGGAATGGATTATCACCAGCTGGTAAAAGACTGTCTGAGGGAAAATGCCTCTGCTCAAAAGCAGCTGTATGACCATTTTGCAGGGGGAATGCTGGGGGTATGCTATCGCTATACCAAATCCATGATCGATGCGGAAGATGTATTGCAGGAAGGTTTTATAATGGTTTTCAAGAATTTGCATCAATTCAGGTTCCAGGGTGAGCTGGGGGGGTGGATCCGGAGGATCATGGTGAACACGGCCATCAATTACCTGAAGAAGAACAGCCGTTACCAGACGGACCTGCTGTTCACCGACACGATGCTCCATCCCGTTTCGACGGATGACCCCGAAGTAATGCTGAATACAAAGGACCTGGCCGAATTGATCCGGCAGCTGCCGCCCGGGTACCAGGCTATTTTCAACCTGCATGCCGTGGAAGGATATAGCCATGTGGAGATCGGAAAGATCATGGGGATCAATGAAGGGACATCCCGTTCACAATATGCGCGGGCCAGAGCTTTGCTGATAAGCTGGATAAAAAAATTTTCAGCAGTAAACAAAACCGAAACGTATGCACGACCCTAAATTTGAGAAAGAAGTGCAACAAAAGATGGAGGAGCTGACCTTCATTCCTTCCGAGGCTGTGTGGACCAATGTGAGCCTGCACATCGGCAGGAAGAAAGAACGCCGCCTGGCCCCTGTTTTCTGGATATCGCTGCTGGCAGGTTCCCTGCTGCTGGGAGCGGCTGGCCTTTACCTGCTGTATACCCACAAAGAACATAATTCGCTGGTGACGATCAGGGCAAATCAAGATCCGAAAAGTACGGCGATCCTTGCGCGGCCGGATAAGAACAGCGGCGGATGGGCAGGCCACCAGGAGAAATTCTCACGTAGTAGTACGGGCGGTGCCTTATCTGACAAATCTACCGCAACCCCATCCGTATCGTCCGGCCATGCTCCCGAAAATAAGACCGGAATAGCCCTTGTGGACAAACAGGCCATTTCGAATAGCCGGCACGGACAGACTTCTGTGATCATCACGTCTAAAGCCGGTAATACTCCAGCCAACACCGGTAATACTTCAGCCAACAAAGGATCGCGCTCAGGCCGGAAAACGGATGGTCAGATGACCGGCGCCTCCTTGCAGCAGGCAGAGGCTTCCGTCCCAGCTTCTACGGATCCTGTCTATGCAGAGGCCGGCACAGCCACCAGGAATGGCCAGTCCCTCGTAGAACTGGCGCCCCTGGACCGCGACGAACCCGGAGACCTGGCTGCCTTGTTGAAGGCGCCTTTTCTTCCCAACATAAATAGCACAGCGGGCTTGCCCGGACCCGGCGCCAACAGAGCGGCAAAGAATACCAACCTTCATAAAAAAGCCGTCTGGGAAGCAGGATTTACGGGAGGGGCAGGCTTTTCCACTGCCAACGAAAGGCTGATAGGGGCCAAGACATCCAACCTTATGCGGGACGTAGTACAGCCCAGTAGTTCCTTTGCCGGCCTGGCCGCCGCTGCCGCGCCTTCCAAGACCTACACGTCCAGGACAAATGCCGATCTTTCTTTCCTGGCGGGCATATTTGCCCGGCGACCCCTTTCCAGAAGAGTCGCAGTTACCCTCGGTCTTAACCTGCACTATTATTCCACGAAAGTAGAGATCACGGAAAAAGGAGGATATACTTCCATTAGCGCCGCCAACTCTTTATTCAATGCTACCAGTTATGCTGCGCCGGCTCCCAGTCCGGCCCCTCCCGAAGAGCGTCACGAATCGGTGAACCAGTATTATTTCCTGGAACTGCCTGTCTCCCTGCAATGGCAGGTGAACCGTAGCCCCCGGATGCCCCTCTTTTGGGAAGGCGGCCTGTCGGTCTCCCGCCTGATGAGCGCCAATGTTCTCTATTTCGATGTGAATTCCGGCACTTACTTTAAGGATGGAAGGGGTATAACCAACTCGACGCAGCTTAGCGCCTCCACGGCCCTGCTGCTGGGCCTCTCCTTCCGTGGTACCCGTCTGCAGGTAGGTCCGCAAGTACAGTTCGGACTTACAGCGCTCACCGACGAAAGGATCACCGGCACGAAGCACCTGTTCTATGGAGGGATCAAGTTCGCCATCATACCTGGGAAGAGGAAATGATCGCCGCCTGACACCACAGATCACTTTTTGAGGCGCGATAAAGTCAATGCCCCCGATCGCTTTTTGCGGTAATATCTTCTCGCCGCCGCTGCCCTGTCATTCATTTTGCGGCGCTATCAGCTCAACGCCACTGTTTTTTCTCATGAGCGATGACTAAGGCCGTGCATTAATACCATTTCAACCAAACCATTTTCAACAGAGGGAACAGCTCGAAAAAAATGTGGCTTATGAGCTATAGCGCCGCAATAGCCGCCGATAGTGTGGGTTTCAGCACTACGTCCTTATACTCATAAGTCCCCTGGTTACGTGGTGGCTGTTGATGCAAAAGGCGCATTTTGTGCGAGCTGATCCTGTAGTTGATGGTATCGATGGCCGATAGAACGATGAAGATTGGCTTTGCATCTGCCCCTGAGCACGAACAGCGCCGTTGCACAACAGCGCACCACAGTAACCAAAGACATAACAATATTGAAATCATTCCTTCGGCGAAATGGTAATGGCAGGATCATCGGACCCATCAGACAGCCCAGGAGCCGAAGGAGCGATAAAACGCAGGTTACGTTGGATGCCGGGGAATTTGCTGCGCTTCAGGGCCGAGTTGCGGAATATCATTTTGAAACTTTCTTCCGTCAGTTCCTCCCAGTCGGAGGTGCTGAAATTCAGGATGGCGGGGATGGGGGAAAAGGCAGGCTCGGCCGAGGGCCGCGAGAATCGGTTCCAGGGGCAGGTATCCTGGCAAATGTCGCAACCGAACATCCAGTCCCCGAATGTATCCTTCATCGTATCCGGGATCAGCAGGTCTTTCAGCTCGATGGTAAAATAGGAGATGCATTTGCTGCCGTCCACTACTTTGTTCTCCCCGATGGCCTCCGTGGGGCAGGCATCGATGCATTTCCGGCAGGTGCCGCAATAGTCCCCCGAAAAAGGATCGTCATATTCCAGCTCCAGGTCGACGATAAGGGTCGCGATAAAGAAAAAAGAGCCGGCCCCTTTATTGATCAGGTTCCCGTTCTTCCCGATCCATCCCAGGCCGCTGCGGGCCGCCCAGGTCCTTTCCAGCACGGGAGCGCTGTCCACGAAACCACGCCCGTTCACTTCCCCGATCTGCTCCCGGATCTTTTGCAACAGCTGGTTCAGTTTGGACCGTATGACGGTATGATAATCCTCCCCATAGGCATATTTGGCTACTTGCGGCACGCCGGCGGGCTGCTGATGGGCGGGGAAATAATTCAATAGCAGCGTGATGATCGATTTGGCCCCGGGCACCAGTTTGCCGGGATCGACCCGCATGTCGAAATGGTTCTCCATGTATTGCATGGAGCCGTGCATACCCTTCTTCAGCCAGTTTTCCAGGCGGCGGGCATCCTCATCCAGGGGTTGCGACCGCGCTATGCCGCAATGGTCGAAGCCCAATTCACCGGTGAATTGCTTAATTAGATCGGTATGTTTTTTTATTATCAAGATGAATCAAATATTATCCCCTGGGAGTATTGGATATAGCATTAATTTATTTATTTTGACCCCGTTATAACCCCTAATCGTATTTGTGTATGAATGTAAGCAAATGGATCCTGGTATCCCTCTGCCTATTCCTGGACCTCCGGCAAAATTACCTCTATGGACAGGAGAAATCAAAAGTTCAGTACGGAAAAGTAGCTCCCTCCGATTTTACGCTGCCGGCTTCCTCCGTTATCGACACCAATACGAACGCCGTCGTCATCGCCGATATCGGCGAAACGCATTTTACCGGGAATGATAAGGGCTATTTCTCCTATGTATTCAAACGGCAAATACGGCTGAAAATAATCAATAAAAAGGGATTTAGATTGGGGACTGTAAAGATCCCCCTTCGTTCAAGGGACGATGATGCCGAGAAACTGGACAAACTGGAGGCTACGACCTATAACCTGGAAGATGGCAAAGTGGTCGAGTCGAAACTGGAAAAAAAGGAGGTCTTCGATGACAGGCTAAGCCGGACCTATCTCGAGAAGAAATTCACGATGCCGGCCCTGAAAGAAGGCTCCATTATCGAATATACCTATACGATCACCTCGAATTTTATCGCCTTCCTTCCTCCATGGAGGTTCCAATCCGAAGATTGCCCGGCATTATGGAGTGAATACGATGTCGAGATCCCGGCGACCTATAATTATATTATGTCCCGGCGGGGTATCCATAATTACTATATCGATAAGGGAGGTGAGGGTAGCGGGTCCTACCGGATCACGGAAAAAGATCCCAATGCCGGCCTGGGCGGAGTAGAGCACGGGACCACCCTGACGGCCATGACCGTCAAACACCGCTGGGTCATAAAAGATGTACCGGTCTTCCATATCGAGAATTATATTTCCTCCCCGGAAAATTATATCGATAAGCTGGAATTCCAGCTGGCGCAGATGAATAATGGAAGAGGGGGCTGGGACGATTTCAGGAACAACTGGAAAAAAGTGAATGAAGAGCTGTTGCGATTGCAGGACTTCGGCGGCCCTCTCCGGGACGATAATAATATTTTAGGCTCATTGGCCTACGAGACCTCCGGGAAGGCGGCGGACCCATTGGAGCAGGCCAGGGCCATCTATTCTTATGTGACCAGCCATTTTACCTGCACGAACTATAACTATCCTTTTATCAGTACGAACCTGGACGACGTTCTCCGCAAGCGTAACGGTACGGTGGGGGATATCAACCTGCTGCTGGTCGCGCTGCTCCGGAAAAGATCCATCATCGCCGACCCCGTCCTGTTGAGCACCAGGGCGCATGGTTTTGCGGCTTCGAACTATCCTGTGCTGGACCGCTACAATTATGTCATTGCCAGGGTATCCTTGTCCGGGAAGGTCTACTATCTCGACGCTTGTCACTCCCAGCTTGGTTTCGGGCAATTGAGCCTGAATTGCTATAATGGCAGCGCCCGCATCATCAGCGAGAAGGATTCGGGGTTCGTCCATCTCGATGCGGATTCCCTGCGGGAAAAAAAGACGACCATGGTCCTGCTGACGGGGAAGGCGGGAGGGGGCCTGGAAGGCAGCTACCAGTCCACGCATGATTTCCCGGGCTCCTATAACGTAAGGGAAAGAGTGAGCGAAATAGGACTAAAGGCTTATTTCAAAAATATCCAGGCAGAATACGGTGACGAGGTGGAAATAAGCAATACGGGCATCGATAGCCTGGATAATCCGCAGATGCCCGTTAAAGTATATTATGATCTTACGTTCAAACAGCTCGACAATCCTTCTCTTATTTACCTGAACCCCCTGTTCGCGGATGCCCTTCATGAAAACCCTTTTAAAGCCCTGGAAAGGAAATATCCTGTAGAAATGCCTTTCGCCATGGAGCATTCCTATATTTTCAATATGGAGATCCCGCCGGGGTATAAGATCGACGAGCTGCCCAAATCGGCGCGGGTAGCCCTCAACGGCAAGGAAGGTATCTATGAATACCTGATCGCCGTCGAAGGTAATTCTATCCAGATGCGCACGCATATCCGGCTGGAACAGGCGGATTTTACAGCGGAGGATTATCAGACCCTGCGCGATTTTTTTGCCTTCATCGTTAAAAAAGAAAGCGAACAGATCGTCCTGAAGAAGCAATAATGAATATCAATAAACCCCTAGCCCTTCCTATTATGTCCATCCGAAAAACCCTTTTCCCGATACTGCTTATTTTGTCCGCAGGCATCAACCCTGCCCGTGCGCAGGAAAAATCACCTTGCAAATTCGGGAAGGTAAGTCCCGCGGATTTTAACCTCCCATCCGGTAGATACGACTCGGGGGCCGAAGCGGTCGTGATCGCCGACATCGGCAGCTCGGAATTCCTCGGGAATTCCAAAGGCTGGTTCTCCCTCGAATTCAAACATTACCGGAGGATGAAGATCCTCAACAAGAAAGGCTTCGACGCCGCTACGGTCGAGATCCCCCTCTATGTATCCGGTACCGCGGAAGAAAAGCTGGAAAGCTTGAAAGCCGTTACCTATAACCTGGAAGATGGAAAAGTGGTAGAGACGAAGCTGGACAACCAATCGGTCTTCACCGATAAGATCAGCAAACATTTACTGCAGAAGAAGTTCACGTTCCCGGCCTTAAAGGAAGGCTCCATCATCGAATATAGCTTCACGCAATCTTCGGATTTCCTTGAGAACCTCCAGCCCTGGGAGTTCCAGGGCGCTTATCCCTGTTTGTGGAGCGAATACGAAGTCGCTATGCCAAATTTTTTCCGGTATGTTACCCTCAACCAGGGTTTCCTGCCTTTCAATTCCAATAAATCAGACGAGCGGATGACCAATTTCCACGTGACCTTCCCGGGTGGAAGTGAAAGAGACGACCGTTACAGCTTCGATGACCGCGTCGAGGACCATCGCTGGATCATGAAGGATATCCCGGCGCTGAAAGAGGAAAACTATACTACGACTATTGATAATTATGTTTCTAAGATAGAATTCCAATTATCGGGCTATAACTTTCCCAATTCCGTCCCCCAGAACAAAATGGGTAACTGGGTAACCGTCAGCCAGGCCCTGATGAAAGATGACCAATTCGGGGCCGACCTGGATCGTAATAATAGCTGGCTGGACGAGGATATGAAGAGTATCACCAAAGGCGCCAACGGTCAGATGGAAAAGGCGAAGAAGATCTATGCCTATGTCCGGGACAATTTCGCTTGCACGAGCCATAACAGCCTTTTCGCCAGCGTTCCGCTGAAGACAGTCTATAAGAACAAGAATGGCAGCGAAGCCGAACTGAACCTGTTGTTGACCCTTATGCTCAACCATGAGCATATCAGCAGTGACCCGGTGATCCTTAGTACCCGCTCCCATGGCTTCACACACGAGATGTATCCTTTGCTGAGCCGGTTCAATTATGTGATCTGTCGCGCTGTCGTCGATAGCAGTTCCTGGTTCCTGGACGCCAGCGAGAATCTCCTTGGATTCGGTTATATACCTACCCGCTGCTACAATGGTCACGCGCGGATCATCACCAATGAACTGGCTAGACCTATCTACCTGGACGCCGACTCGGTCATGGAAGGAAGGAGCACGCTCGTCATGCTGTCCAATGAAGGGAAAGGGACATTGGTTGGCCGCTACCAATCGAGACCCGGCTATTTTGGATCCTTCGCCATACGCGGGAAAGTGCATGAGAAAGGCGATAAGCAATATTTCAAGACCATCCAGGATGGCTATGGTGGGGAAATGGAGGTATCCAATACCGCCATCGACTCCCTTAAATTGCTGGACGAACCCGTCCAGGTCAACTACGACATCACCTGGAAACCCGAAGCGGGTGCGGACCTGCTCTATTTCAATCCCATGCTGGCAGAAGGCTATAAAGAAAACCCCTTCAAGGCGGCGGAAAGAAAATATCCCGTGGAAATGCCCTGCACCATGGATGAGAACTATAGCCTGGTAATGGACATACCGGAAGGCTATGAAGTGGAGGAAATGCCTAAGCCGGCGAAAGTGCTCTTCAACGACGACGAAGGTTTTTTTGAGTACCTGATACAAAAAGGGACGGGTCAGATACAGTTCCGCTCCCGCGTCAAGTTAAAAAAAGCTAATTTCAAGCCGGAAGATTATAGCGTCCTGCGGGATTTCTTCACCTTTATCGTGAAAAAGGAAAGTGAACAGATCGTATTTAAAAAGAAAAAGTAATCCATGTTCAACCAATCATTTTTTCTCCCCGTTCTTTTCTGCCTGGCTGCTTTTACTTCGCAGGCGGGTGAAAAACCCGGTTATCCTGTCAGTGATATCCCCGATAGCCTCCGGAAGAACGCCAATGTCGTCCAGCGGATGGAAGATATCCGGTTTGAGATCCTGGGTGTCGGAAAAGCGAAAGAATACAGGAAGTACGTGATGACCGTTCTGAATGAGAACGGGAACAAATATGCGCAGCTGACGGAGGAATACGATAAGTTTCATTCCATCGAATCTATCGAAGGGACTTTATATGATGCGTCCGGCAAGAAGATCAGGAGCCTGAAGCGATCGGATATACAGGATTACAGCGGAACAGGCAGCAATCTGATGGCCGACGACCGGATCAAATACCACAGCTTTTATTATAAAGTATATCCTTACACCGTAGAGTATGAAGTGGAGATAAAGTATAGTTTCACCTTGTTCTACCCACGTTGGTTACCGCAGCAGGATGAATACTTCTCTGTGCAGCAGAGTAAAATGACCATAGTATGTCCTGCGGACCAGAAATTCAGGTATAAGACCTTTCATTATCCGGCGGAGCCGCTGGTGCAAAAGGATAAATCTTCCACGCTCTATACCTGGCAGGTCGACAATTTGCCCGCCATCGAAGAAGAATTCGCGGCGCCCAGGTGGTCGGAGATCACACCGGCGGTCATTACAGGGCCGGAAGAATTCGAAGTGGAAGGTTTCCGGGGGAATATGAAGACCTGGCAGGAATTCGGTAAATTCATCTATACGCTGAACCACGGAAGGGATATCTTGCCCGATGCGGTTAAACAGAAGGTCCATGCACTCGTTGACGGGGTCACCGACACCCGGGAAAAGATCCGCATCCTATATGAATACATGCAGCAGAATACCCACTACATCAGTGTGCAATTGGGCATCGGAGGATGGCAGACCTTCGATGCAAAATATGTGGCGGAGAAGAAATACGGCGACTGCAAAGCCTTGTCGAATTATATGTATTCCCTGCTGAAGGAAGCCGGGATCCGGGCCTGCTATGTCCTGGCAAAGGCAGGCAACAACGACCATTACTTCATCCCTGATTTTCCCTCCAGCCAATTCAATCACGCGATCGTTTGCGTACCCTTGCAGAAAGATACCTGCTGGCTGGAATGTACGAGCCAGAGCCTGCCTGCGGGCTATCTCAGCGGCTTTACCTCCGATCGCTATGTCCTGGCGATAGATGAGGACGGCGGCAAACTGGTGCGGACGCCTAAATACCGGATCACGGACAACGTTGAATTGAGGAAGATAGACGCGGCCATCGATGGGGAAGGCAACCTGTCCGCAAAGATCAATACCCGGTACAGGGCCCAGCAGCAGGATCAGCTGGAAATGGAAATAGCCGCCTTTTCCAAGGACAAGCTCATGGATAGGCTTAAGTCGGCGCTGGACCTTCCTACTTATGACGTGCGTAATTTCAATTTCAAAGCAGAGAAAGGGATCATCCCTGCTATTTCGGAAGACCTGGATCTGGTGGCTCCGGGTTATGCCCAGGTCACCGGCAAGCGGCTGTTCATCAATCCCAATATCATGACCCGTTCACAGACAAAATTGAAGTACAACGACGAAAGGAAGATGGACCTGGAATTCTATTATGAATATAACGACGTCGATACGGTGGAAATTAAGATCCCCGAAGGATACCAGACAGAATCCGTTCCACAGGATTGGAACGTCTCCAGCCAGTTTGGGAAATACAAGGCTTCCGTGAAAGTGCTGCCGGATAGGATCATTTATTACCGGAATAATGAACGGTATAGCGGACGCTTTCCCGCCGCGGAATTCCCTGCGCTGGTGAAATTCTACGAACAACTCTATAAAGCCGATCATACGCGGATCGTGCTAGTAAAAAAGTAAGCTCTATTTGCAGTTCGCCGGGATCTTCTCGTCGATCAGGTTCTTCATGCTGACGGACAGATCCTTTTTCTGCTCTTCATCCGGCTTCAACACCAGCAGGATGGCGGCATAGTTACGGCATTTGTCGATATAAGGCGTCGTACCCAGCATATTCGGGCAACTTAGCACCGAGGGCTTATCGCCGGAGCCGGATTCCATGATGAAATTCCCCAGTCCGTAACGGGCGCTCTGCACATTCTTCGGCATGAATTTTACCGGCAGACCGGCCAGCTGCGCCGTCTCCATTTCTGCCACGGCTTTCTCGCTGAGGACGCGCTTGTCGCCGAACTGGCCCTTGTTCAACAGCATCACCAGGAAATTAATATAGTCGTTGGCGGTGGACCGGGCGCCGCCGGCAGGATTAAGCGCGCCGCCCTCCTCATTGGTAAAGCTGGTGCCCCGCATTTTCAGGGGACGCAGGATCCTTTCCATCATCAGCCGGTCGAAGCTCTTTTTGGTAACGATCTCCAATATCCGGGCAGCGATATTGGGGCCGACATTGTTATAATAGAATTCTGTGCCGGGATTGGTCACGATATCTCTTTTCGAAGCATAGGATTCCACTTCCGCTTCCAGGCTTTCGTATTTGCTTTTCTGCATCACTTTGCTCACGCCGCCGGGATCGGGTTGTATGCCCGTGGTATTGGTCAGGCAGTTGCGGATCGTGATATAACCTTTCATATACTTGCCGAAAAGGGGGATATACTTGGTCACCTTATCGTCCAGGGAGATCTTACCCTCGTCCACGTAGGTCATCACCAGGGCCGCCGTCAGCCAGGTGCCGGCGCCTGCGATCGGAGCGGGGGTCTTGGCCGTAAAATCGGGACTGCCCTGTTGCTGGTAGACCAGGCTGTCTTTCCAGACGAGAACGACGAAATTATTATTGAGGGTCTTTTGATTCTGTTTGAAGAGCTGATCGACGGCCTCAAAATTGTAGGGAGAAGGTGGGGGCAGCGGCTTTTTCTGCGCTTGCCCGGGCAGCCAGAATAGCAGACAATTGAGTACCAGGCTGAATTGTAGACAGGTTAATTTACTTTTATATGACATAGTTGCTGGATTGAGGCTTTGGATTGGATTTTGACCCACAAGTTTACTACTAATTTTAAAAGGAAAAAGTTATAAATATATGAATCTGAATAATTTTACCATCAAGGCGCAGGAGGCTGTCGCCGCGGCGCAGCAACTGGCTTTTAACCAGGCCAATCCTGCTATTGAAACGGAACATCTGCTCAAGGCGTTGCTGAAGGAAGAAGATTCCCTGGTGGAATTCCTATTGAAGAAGAACAATGTGAACGTGAATTTCGTGGAGAGCAAGCTCGACGAGAGCATTGCCAAACTGCCGAAGGTCAACAGCGGCGAGCCCGCCCAATCCCTTGGCCGGGATGCCAACAATGTAATGCTGCGGGCCAGCTCCGTCCTCAAAGGATTCGGAGATGAGTTCGTCAGTGTAGAGCATCTCCTGCTGGCCATTGTCCAGGGCAGTGATAACACGGCTAAATTACTGAAAGACGCAGGCCTGACGGAGAAAGGGCTTGTCGCCGCCATCAAAGAACTGCGGAAGGGCTCGACCGTGTCTTCCCAGACACAGGAAGCCAGCTTCAACGCCCTGAACAAATATGCGAAGAACCTGAATGACCTGGCCCGCCAGGGCAAGCTGGATCCTGTCATCGGGCGCGACGAAGAGATCCGCAGGACCCTCCATATCCTCACCCGGCGCAGTAAGAACAATCCCATCCTCGTCGGGGAACCCGGAGTAGGTAAGACGGCGATCGCGGAAGGCCTGGCCCATCGGATCGTGAACGGGGACGTGCCGGAGAACCTGAAGTCAAAGACCATCTATGCGCTCGATATGGGGCTGCTGATCGCGGGCGCCAAATACAAGGGAGAATTCGAAGAGCGTCTCAAGAGCGTCGTAAAGGAAGTAGGGGACAGCGACGGCCAGATCATCCTCTTTATCGATGAGATCCATACCCTGGTCGGCGCCGGCGGCGGTGAAGGAGCTATGGACGCTGCCAATATCCTCAAGCCGGCGCTGGCCCGCGGCGAGCTGAGAGCGATCGGCGCCACCACCTTGAACGAATACCAGAAATTCTTTGAAAAAGATAAGGCCCTGGAACGCCGTTTCCAGAAAGTGCTCATCGACGAGCCCAATATAGAAGATGCCATCTCTATCCTGCGCGGACTGAAGGACCGCTATGAAACGCATCACCATGTCCGGATCAAGGACGAAGCGATCATTGCCGCGGTGGAACTGTCGCATCGCTATATTACGGACCGTTTCCTGCCCGACAAAGCCATTGATCTCATCGACGAGAGCGCGGCCAAGCTGCGGCTGGAAATGAACTCCATGCCCGAAGAGCTGGATAAGCTGGAACGCAATATCCGCCAGCTGGAGATCGAGCGGGAGGCCATTAAAAGAGAACATGACGAAGAGAAGCTCCGGGAGCTGAGCGCCGAGATCGGCAACCTCAGCGTAGAACGGGATACCCTTAAGGCAAAATGGAAACAGGAGAAAGACCTGGTGGAAAAATTGCAGAATGCCAAGGCGGAAGTGGAAAACCTCAAACAAGCCGCCGAAAAAGCGGAAAGAGAAGGGGATTACGGCAAGGTAGCCGAAATACGCTATGGCAAGGTCAGGGAACAGGAGCGCCTGGTCGATGAGTATTCCCGGCAGTTGGCGGCGATCAGCGCGAATTCCCGCCTGATGAAGGAGGAAGTGGACGCGGAAGACATCGCCGAAGCAGTGGCTAAATCCACCGGCATACCGGTCTCTAAAATGCTGCAGGGCGAAAAAGAGAAATTATTGAACCTGGAAGATGAATTGCATAAAAAGGTGGTGGGCCAGGACGAAGCCATCACGGCGGTCGCAGATGCCATCCGGAGAAGCCGGGCCGGCCTGCAGGACCCCAAAAGACCTATCGGCTCGTTTATCTTCCTGGGAACCACGGGAGTAGGTAAAACGGAGCTTGCTAAAGCTTTAGCAGGATACCTGTTCGACGACGAGGGCATGATGACCCGTATCGATATGAGCGAATACCAGGAAAAGCACGCTGTAAGCCGCCTGGTGGGGGCTCCTCCGGGCTATGTCGGCTATGACGAAGGAGGGCAATTGACGGAGGCCGTACGGCGCAAGCCCTATAGCGTCATTTTGCTGGATGAAATTGAAAAGGCGCATCCTGACGTTTTTAACGTATTATTGCAGGTACTGGACGATGGCAGATTGACGGATAACAAGGGAAGAGTGGTGAATTTCAAGAATACCATCATCATCATGACCAGTAATATGGGCAGCCATATCATCCAGGCCAATTTTGAAGATATCACGGAAAAGAACAGGGATGAAGTGGTGGAGAACACGCGGAGAGAGGTGATGGACCTGCTGAAACAGACGATACGCCCGGAGTTCCTGAACAGGATCGATGAGGTGATCATGTTCCAGCCCCTGCTGAAGAACGAAATAAAAGGCATCATCCGCATCCAGCTGGACGGCCTGCGGAGCCTGGTGGCAAAAAATGGTATCGATCTGCAGTTCGGCGATTATGCCATCGACTACCTGGCGGAGAATGGGTTCGATCCGCAATTCGGCGCAAGGCCACTTAAAAGATTGATACAGAAAGAGATAGTCAATAAATTGAGTAAGAAGATCCTGGCGGGGGATATCGATAAGACCCACCCGGTGCTGGTAGATGTGTTTGATGGAACGGTGGTATTCCGCAATGAGGTGCCCCACCTGGAGAAGAAATAGGACGGTAAGCAAACTATCGTCGACGATTGCAGCCAGTGAACCAAAAGCAAAGGAATTTGTTAAATAGAAGATTATGGCAATGAGATCAAAGGAAGTCATCGAGATCATCCCCACCAAAGATATTTTTGTGGGAGATGTCAAGGCGCCCGTAACCCTTATGGAATACGGGGATTATGAAAGCGAAGCATGTTTGAAAGTGAACGAGGTGGTAGATAAATTGCTGAAGCAATACGAGGGGAAGGTGAAGTTCAATTTTCGTCATTTCCCGCTTACGAAGATCCATCAGCACTCCATGAAGGCTGCCGAGGCCTCCCTGGGAGCTGCCCAGGAAGGTAAGTTTTGGGAAATGCATAACATGATCTTCGCGCACCGCCGCCGCCTGGGAGCGATCAGTCTCCGGGAATATGCCAAGGACGTGGGAGTGGTCAACAAAAAATTCCTGGATGACCTGGTGAATTCCACCTATGGCTGGCAGGTACGCAGTGACCTGCTCGAAGGCCTGGAAAAAGGCGTCCGGGATGTCCCGACCTTCTTTATCAACGGAGAATTATTTGCCGGTAAGCCTACTTACGACAATCTTTCCAAAGGCATCGAAGCCGCGCTGAAACAAAAAAAGAAGAAGCCTGCCGTCAGGGAGAAGGCTTAAAGAACAGATCAGATTATCCGATCAGGTAATTATAGGGCCCCGAATTATTTCGGGGCTTTTTTTATGCCTGCCGGGCAAGCCGGCACCCAAGATGCATTATCTTAGGGCTTATGAAAAAGATCATCCCTCTTCTTTGCCTTTTACTGGCGGGCCTGATGGCCATCAGCCAGGATAACAAGCCCATCCCTTACGGCAATAACCCCGAGGCGGGGAAATACTATTCCATCCGTGGCATTAAAATGTACTGCGAGATCTACGGAGAGGGTCAGCCCCTGCTCTTCATTCACGGTAACGGGGGGTCGATCGAGGCCTTTGCCAATAATATCCCTTATTTCTCGAAAAAATACAAGGTGATCGTCGCCGACAGCAGGAACCAGGGTAAATCCAGGGATGGGGGAGATTCCCTTACGTACGAGATGATGGCCGACGATTATTCCGCCCTGCTGGAACAACTGCACGTCGATAGCGCTCTGGTGGTGGGATGGAGCGACGGAGGCATCGAAGGGCTGCTGCTGGCGATGCGGCATCCGGAGAAAGTGACGAAACTGGCCGTCACCGGCGCCAACCTGCAGCCGGATACCCTGGCCGTCTTTTCCGAGGTCTGGGACCTGGTGCGGCCTCAATACGAATCCTTGAAAAAGATGAAGAAGACAGGGGATACCCTGACGGCCTGGAAACTATACCGCCTTCTCTGGGAACAACCGCATATCCCTGTCGCCAGCCTCCATTCGATCCGCTGTCCCACACTGGTGATCGGCGGCGACCACGATGTGATCAGGCCGGAGCACACGATGCTGATCTCGCAAAATATTCCCCGGTCCTATCTGTGGATCCTGCCGGCTTCGGGTCATAGCACACCGGTCGTCTATAAGGAGGTCTTCAACAAGACGGTGGACGATTTCTTTTCCAAACCTTATAAGAATATTTCCAAAGCAGGCAGGTTCTATTAATGGTACAATTCACCACGACGATATTACAATTTGCGGATCAGGGAGAGAAGACAGGCTGGACCTATATCCGCATTCCGGCGGCCATTGTCCAAAAGCTAAAGCCAGGGAATAAAAAGTCCTTCCGCGTAAAGGGCCGGCTGGATGACTATGCCATTAAAAAAGTGGCCCTGCTGCCCATGGGAGAAGGGGATTTCATCATGGCCCTGAATGCAACCGTGCGCAAAGGCATTCGCAAGATCAAAGGCGCCAAATTGAAAGTGGAGCTGGAAGAGGACAAGACCGTCATCAAACCTCCCGCCGACCTGATGGAATGCCTGGCGGACGAACCGAAGGCCCTGGAATTTTTCAACACTCTGGCGAGGTCCCATCAGAACTATTTCGGCAAATGGGTCAGCGATGCAAAGACCGTTGAGACCCGGACCCGGAGGATCGCCCGGGTCGTGAATGCCATGGTGAAAAGCATGGATTTCGGCCAGATGATCCGCTCCCTGAAGCAGGACAGGGAAGACCTCATGAGATGAGCGTATCGATATCCCATCACCTAACTCACCACTGACTACTCACGTCCCTCACTCACTTTTCAACGATCTCCGCCGTACGATCCGCCTCGATCGCCGGTTGATGACGGGTGATCAATTTCACCTTGTCCAACTTTATCCCCTTCGCCTGCGTGGCCACCAGCCCCTTTTCGGAAGAAATGACCACATTATCGAAAGAGATCCTGTTGACGGGCATCTGCGGCAGACCGGTGATGGCGATCGCCGTCTTCGCGCCCTTGCAATAGACGCGGCTGATCTGGAAATCCCGGAATTCGGGGATCTTATCCACGGCTTTCGGCCCGGAGCTGTCTTTTACGGCGCCGGCCGGCAGGTCCTCGTAATAGGTATCGAATAAGATCGCCTCACCCGTGATATCCTGTAGGAAGATATCGTGGATAAAGATATTCTGCACCAGGCCGCCACGGCCCATATTGCTTTTGAAGCGCAGGCCGATGTCGGTGCCGATAAAATTGCAGTCGGCGACCTCGATATTACGCATCCCGCCGTCCGTATTGCTGCCGATGACAAAACCTCCATGCCCGTGATAGACCGTGCAGCCGGCAATGAGCACATTCTCCAGGTTGGCGCCCCCCGCAGGCCGGTTCCCCGACGATTTCATGCAGATGCCGTCGTCACCTGCGCTTACAGTACACCGGTAGATCACGACATTACTGCATGCGCTGATATCGATGCCGTCCCCATTCTGGGCCCACCATTCATTGAAGATATTCACATGGTTCATCGTCAGGTCCCTGCATTTATTCGGGTAGAAGACGAATTTGGGTGAGTTCCGGATCGTGACGTTCTCCAGGAGGATCTCCCGGCAGTTCACGAGGTATACCATATAGGGACGCAGGTCCCGGCCTCCATTGTCGGTGGCTGTCTTGCCGGGCCACCAGATACTGCCGTCGGCGCTGAGGCTGCCTCCGCTGTCCAGGAGCGCCTTCCATTGGGCGGCGGTGGTCTTGTTCTTTTTCACCGGCCTCCAGGAATCGCCGCCGCCGTCCAGGATGCCTTCTCCTGTGATGGCGATATTGCGGAGGTCATGACCATAGATGGGAGAGGTGATGATCTTATTATTGCCGTTACTAACGGCGATGAGGGGGTATTGGGAATGATCCGGGGTGAATAGCACCAGCGCACCCCGTTCCAGGTGCAGGTCGACATTATCCTGCAGGAGGATCGGTCCCGTCAGCCAGAGACCGGGAGGAACGATCACGTGGCCGCCTCCGCTTGCCGAGCAGGCCTGGATCGCTTTCCCGAATGCGGCCGTGTTGAGCGCCTGGCCATCGCCCAGGGCGCCATAATCCCGGATGGTAAAGGTCCTGTCAGGAAAGCGGGGGGCCTTCACCGAAGGCATCGGGAAGGAGGCATGGGCAATATACCAGGGGATGGTCCTTTCAGCGCCGCCGGGGTATTCCGCCGGCGATCCGGCTCCCGGCGGAAGGGTCTGGGCCTGCGTGGCGGCGGTTTTCAGGAGGCTGAAAAAAAGCAGGAAGAGGGTGGTGGCGGCAATCGATCGTTGACATTTCATGCTTGCCAAATTAATGCATCCGCTTATCCGCCGTTAAAATATCTACGGCATCGTTCCCGGAAATTTTTTGTTCCCTCATTTTATTTTGCTAGCTTTCCAGCCAATTTCTCCCCCTAATTTCCTTCCGACTGTCCTGTTTTTATTCCGCTGCCCGTTAGCGCCCGTTTCTGATCTGTTATACCCTTCACAACATTACCGGCCAGTGCCGTTACCATACGCATTGGCTGTTGCTTTTATACCCTCTTCGTAAGAAGTAGGTTGAAAGCCAAATGCTTTTTCAAATTTGGAAGAATCGAAAAGATATTCGAATTCGTATTGATACAGCATCTCTCCTAGTTCGGCGATGGTCCTGTCGAACAATCCTCCCATCCGTATCATCCATTTGCCGAGGATCTTGCAGGAGGGCGCGGTTCCTAACGCCGCAGCTGCCGATCGAATGAATTCTTCGCCCGTCAGGGGATGGGCAGCCGTGGGCAAATGCCAGGCCTGGTTCCAGGAGCTTTCTTCCTTGGCCAGGATATATAAGGCTTTTGCCGCATCCGGAGTATAGGTAAACGAATGGCGGACGGCCGTGTTCATAAGCCATTGTGCCTTCTTCGCCCTGGACAGGTTGGCAAAAACGAGCAGGTTGGCCACGCTGGTCCTGTCTGCCTGCGGCCCGTAAAAATCCGCCGCGCGGGCGATGGAGGCGGTAATATTTCCTTTCCGTACCTCGCTCATCAACTGCGTGGCGATGCGGGCGCGGAGATCGCCTTTGCGGCTGCAGGGATCGTAAGGGGTCTCCTCCGTCATGGGACCATCCACCCTGCCATACATATAGACATTGTCAAAAAAAATAAGCCGGGCCCCGGCCTGTTGACAGGCTTCGATGGTATAGGTCATGATCTTCGGCCATTGCTGCCTCCAGACGGAATAGTCGTACTTCAGGCCTACGCATAAATAAACGACCGAAGAACCCCGGATGGCCGCGATGGCCTGTCGCTGGTCGGTAATATCGGCCTGGAAAGTGGTAGCCCCGGGGAAGACGGCCGGATGACGGGAGACCAGCCTGACGGGTACCTGCTCGCGGATCAACTCCCGGGCAAGGCCATCGGCAATCACTCCGCCGGCGCCCAGGATCGTATGGATCGACATAGTAGTATTGAATTAGAGTTCAAATATAAGGATCAGGCTTAAACGGGTTTTACCATCCAATTAATACTTTTCCCATTAAAAATTGATTAAACGTTTGTTTAATTCAAACGTTTGTTTAACTTCGCACCCCGATTGACCCATGAAAAGAGCAATTTATACCATGATGGGCGGGAGGGTTTGTATATGGAAGGCTTATTATCTTTGTGCCCCCTCATACGCCGGCCGTTGAACTAAAACGATTTTTTGCCATCCCCGATCCGTCTCTTCCAGGTTAAGCACTTGTATTAACTATAGTATTCATATTATGAAGAAAATATTTTATGTAGGATTCGTCAGCAGTGGATTTGTTCTTCTATCTCTTTTCGCCCGTGGTCAAGCGTCCACCGACACTTTATTGCCGGATGCCACTTTGCAGACCTGCGTTCAATACGCCCTCAAACATTATCCCCAGGTCCAGCAGGCCTTGCTGGACGAACGGATCACGGACTACCAGATCCGCGCACGCCTGGCAGACTGGTACCCCCAGCTGAACTTCAACTATAACTACCAGTATACCTTCCAACTGCAGACCCTGTCTTTCGGGGGCAACTATACGAAGACCGGCATCAAGAATATCTCCGGCCTGGGACTGGGTTTGACGCAGAATATCTTCAACCGGGATGTCCTCCTGGCCAGCCGCACGGCCGGCGATGTCCGCAACCTGAGCAAACAGGCGACGACCACTGATAAGATCGACGTTACCGTGAACGTAAGCAAAGCTTTTTACGATGTTCTACTAACGGAGAAGCATATCCAGGTATTGGAAGACGATATCGTAAGACTGGAGCGGAATTTAAAGGACGCGAAGAACCAGTACGAAGGCGGCCTGGTCGATAAGACGGATTATAAAAGAGCCACCATCTCCCTGAACAATTCCAAAGCCGAGAAGAAAAGCAATGAGGAAGCGTTGAAAGGAAAAAAGGCCGTCCTCAAACAGCTGATGGGCTATACGGGCGCCAACGACATCGACCTGCGCTACGACAGCGTGCAGATGGAAGGCAGCATCAATATCGATACCCTGGCCGCCGTGACGTACGACAACAGGATCGAGTACCAGTCCCTGCTGACGCAGAAAAAACTGCAGGAAGCCAACCTGAAATATAATAAGTGGAGCTATTATCCCACGCTTTCCGCTTTCGGGAATTACAACATGAACTACCTGAACAACGATTTTCCGAAATTATATGATAAGGGCTTTCCCTACTCCTATGCGGGCCTGCAGCTCTCCTTCCCCATCTTCCAGGGTACGAAAAGGGTTCAGAATATCCGCATCGCGGCCTTGCAGGTGCAGCGGGTGGACTGGGACCTTGTCGAGCTGCGCAACACCATCAGCAGCCAGTACGCGCAGGCCCTGGCCACCTATAAAGGTTATCTCAACGATTATTATGTGCTCAGGGAAAACCTGGAGCTCGCCCGGGACGTGTTCAATACGATCGAATTGCAATACAAGTCAGGGATCAAGGCCTACCTGGAACTGATCACCGCGGAGACGGACCTGCGAACGGCGCAGACCAATTACAACAATGCCCTTTACCAGGTATTGAGCAGCAAACTGGATGTACAGCGTTCTTTGGGAGTGATCCAATATTAAACAATCATAAATCATCATTAGCATATGTATATGAGAAATAGCACAGTCTGGGCAGGCATAGCGATCTTAGCATCGGGATTGATCTCTTGCGGCGACAAGAAGCCCGCCGGCCCTCCGGTCTTTCCTCCCGTTCCTGTCAGCGTCTACACCGTTCAGACGGGGAATGCCACCTACAATGACGTTTATCCTGCTACGATCGCGGCCCTGAACCAGGTCGATATCAAGCCGCAGGTATCCGGTAATATCACCAGCATCTTTTTCCAGGATGGCCAGCATGTCTCTAAGGGCGCCAAACTGTATGAAATAGATCAGCAGCAATACAGGGCGGCCTATGACGCCTCCGTCGCCAATCTCAATGTGGCCAAGGCCAACCTGGCCAAGTCGCAGCAGGATGCCGACCGTTATACCGACCTTTCCAAAAAGGACGCTATCGCCCGTCAGACCCTGGATCATGCCATCGCCGACCTGGAGACCAGCAAGCGGCAGGTAGAGGCAGCGCAGGCGAATGTCGCCAGCGTAAGCACCAACCTGAAATATTCCATTATCTACGCCCCCTTCGACGGCACCATCGGTATCTCGCAGGTAAAGCTGGGAACGGCCGTATACCCGCAGACACTGTTGAACACGGTATCCTCCGATAATCCCCTGGCAGTGGACGTCGCCCTTGACCAGAAGCAGATCCCCCGCTTTGCCGGGCTCCTGCAGAAGAAACCCCAGGAAAAGGATTCCACCTTCACCCTCTTATTGCCGGACGGCTCCGTCTATGCCTATCCGGGACATATCAGCCTGCTGGACCGTGCGGTGGACCCCCAGACGGGCACCATCAAAGCGAGACTGGTATTCCCCAACATTAAAGGGGTCCTGCGCCCGGGCATTACCTGTAATGTACAGGTGCAGAACAAGGCGGCGGAAGGCAGCCTGCTCATTCCCTATAAGTCAGTCGTCGAGCAGATGGGAGAATACTTCGTCTTCGTACTGCTCCCGGCCGCGGATACGGCCCATGCCAACAAGGTCACCCAGCGCAAAGTGCTCCTGGGCACCCGCATCAACGATAAGATCGTCGCCAGGGACGGGCTGAAGGAAGGCGAGCAGATCGTGATCGAAGGCGTACAGAAATTAAGGGACAGCGCTTCCGTACAGATAGGACGTCCGGGCGCCGCCCCGAAAGGCGGAGCCGCAGCAGGTAAATAATATTCATCAGACCAACAGACTAAGATATGATCGCAGATACTTTTATAAAACGACCGGTAACGGCCATCGTTATATCCCTGGTGATTTTGATAGTAGGATCGCTGGCGATCTTCACCCTGCCGATCAGCCAGTACCCCGATATCACGCCGGCCACCGTCCAGGTGACCAGCAGCTTTACGGGAGCGGATGCACAGACAGTGGAACAAACGGTGACGACGCCTATCGAGACCCAGATCAACGGGGTTCCCGGTATGTCGTATATGACGAGTAACAGCACCAATAACGGCCAATCCACCATTACCGTGACCCTCAACGTGGGCACGAATGTGGACATCGCCGCGCTGGATATTCAGAACAGGGTAGGCATCGCCACGCCGCCTTTGCCGGGCGTGGTGAAGAACCTAGGGATCATCACCCGTAAGAGGAACCCAAGTATCCTGATGCTGGTGGCTATCTTTTCACCGGACGCTTCGCACGGCGTTCCTTTCCTGGATAACTATACGAACATCTTTGTAAGAGACGCCTTATTGCGCGTGCCGGGTGTGGGCGATGTCTTCTCCCGCGCCGATGACTTCAGCATGCGCGTCTGGCTGAAGACGGATAAGATGGCCCAGTTGGGACTTACTTCGACGGACGTGACCAGCGCCATCCAGGAACAGAACCTGCAGATCGCGGCCGGCAGCGTAGGCGTGCCGCCGCAGAGCGCCGCCGCCTCTTTCGAATACACCGTTTTCACTAACAGCCGCCTGAGCTCGGAAAAAGACTTCGGCGAGATCGTTATCCGCTCGAATCCCCAGACAGGCTCCATCGTCTACCTGAAGGATGTGGCCAGGATCCAGCTGGGTAAGTTCAGCTATGCGAGCAATTCCTTCGTGGACGGGAAGCGATCTTCCTACCTGCTGGTCTACCAGGCCCCCGGCAGCAACGCCATCGCTACGGCAGAAGGCGTCTACAAAGCCATGGATGCCCTGAAGAAATACTTCCCCAAGGGCGTCGATTATGTCGTGCCTTTCGAATCCGTATCCGTCGTGCAGGTCTCTATCAGTGAAGTGGTGACGACCCTGCTGGAAGCCCTGGGCCTTGTTACCCTGGTGGTATTCCTCTTCCTGCAGAGCTGGCGCGCCACCCTGATCCCCGTACTGGCCATTCCGGTGTCCATTATCGGGACCTTTATATTATTTATTCCATTGGGCTTTACCATCAATACCCTCACCATGTTCGGCTTCGTACTGGCGATCGGGATCGTGGTGGATGACGCCATCGTGGTCGTGGAAGCCGTGCAGCACTATATGGATGAGGAGGGACTGTCGGCCAAGGAGGCGACTTCGCGGGCTATGAAAGATATCTCCGGCCCCGTCGTGGCCATCGCCCTCATCCTGGCGGCGGTATTCGTGCCCGTAGGGTTTATCCCCGGCATCACGGGAAGACTCTACCAGCAGTTCGCCATCACCATCGCTATTTCCGTGCTGCTGTCCGCCTTTGTGGCCCTTTCCCTGACGCCGGCCCTTTGTACCTTGCTGCTGAGACCGATGCACCTGGACAAGAACTCGCGGGGGCTGAATAAATTCTTCTATCATTTCAACCAATGGTTCGGCAAGGTGACCAACCGGTATACCTCCAATGTAAAAGGATGGATCAGGAGAGCGCCTCTGGCCCTCATCCTCCTGCTGTGCATTTGCATCGGCGCCCTCTTCCTCTTCAAGAACAAGCCGACGGCCTTTATCCCCACCGAGGATGAAGGAAGGGTATACGTTACCTACGAGATCCCCGAGGCAGCTTCCACGAGCCGGAGCCTGGTGATCCTGGACAGCATGATGAAGATCCTCAACGACGTACCCGGGATCGCGCATTATGCGGCCCTGGGCGGCCTGAACGTCGTCACTTTCGCCACCAAGTCCAACAGCGGCACTATTTTCTGCCAGCTGAAACCCTGGGATGAAAGGGAGGACAAGGCCCTGCAGCTGGACGGCATGATCGCCACCCTGCGTAAAAAACTCTCCGTACTGAAGGAAGCCAATGTCGTCGTCATCTCACCCCCGGCCATCCCTGGTCTGGGACAGACGGGCGGATTCAGTTTCGAGCTCGAGCAGCGGCAAAGCAATGACGACCTGCCGACCTTCGAACGGGTGGTCCGTACTTTCGTGGCGGAGGTCAACAAGCGTCCCGAAATAGGGCAGGCCTTCACCTTCTTCACCGCCCATACCCCCAGCTACCAGGTAACGGTGGACAGGGATAAGTGTAAGAAACTGGGCATTTCCCTGGCGGATGTATACAATACGCTGCAGATGTACCTGGGCAGCAGCTATATCAATGACTTTACCATCTATGGCCGGAACTTCCACGTAGTGGCCCAGGCCGATACCCTGTACCGTGCCGACATATCGAATATCGGACAGTTCTATGTGAAGAATTCCGGCGGGGATATGGTGCCCTTGAGCACAGTGGTCAACTACAAGCTGACGGAGAGCGCCCCCCTGATCTCGCATTTTAATATCTTCCGTACGGCCGAGATCAATGGAGGCGCCAAGCCGGGCTATAGCAGCGGCCAGGCCATCCAGGCCCTCCGGGAAGTGGCGGATAGGGTATTGCCGGAAGGATACGGATATGAGTTCGCGGGCCTGAGCAAGCAGGAGATCGAATCAGGCTCCAGCACCATCTATATTTTTGCCTTATCGGTGTTGTTCGTGTTCCTCTTCCTGTCGGCCCTCTATGAGAGCTGGTCGGTGCCCTTCTCCGTGATGCTGGCCGTGCCGATCGGCATCTTCGGAGCCATCCTCACCCTTACCTTCATACCCCGGTTGACGAACAACGTATACGCGCAGATCGGGTTGATCACGCTGATCGGGCTGGCAGCCAAGAACGCCATCCTGATCGTGGAATTCGCCAAGGAGAGAGTGGACAGAGGGGTTCCCCTGGTCACCGCTACCCTGGACGCCGTAAAATTGCGGTTGCGTCCCATCCTGATGACCTCGCTGGCCTTTATCCTGGGGGTATTACCCCTGGCTTTTGCGACCGGCGCCGGCGCCGTGGCCCGAAATACCATCGGCTGGACGGTGTTCGGCGGTATGCTATCGGCGACCCTGCTGGCTATTTTCATCGTGCCGGTATTGTTCGTCGTGATCACGCGCATGGCCTACGGTAAAAAGAAACTGGAAGAACTGCACAACCAGCAAATGTCCCTGGCCGAATAAAAGCAGGCCGGGAACCAAAGCCCGGATTGCCCGGTCATTTGACAGGCCGTTTTAAAATAACGAACCCGGAGCGTTCTACGCTCCGGGTTTTTTTATAAGGTGGCGATCCCGAATGCTTAATGAAAATTGAATTCGATGCTCTTAAAGGTATTTCCTGACGTGAGGGTATCGAGGTGCCAGGAATGTCCTACGTTCTCTATATCGTAAAGAAATCCCGCCTGGAGGGTATTGTTCGAGCCGGTCTGACCTGCCGGAACGATCTTTTCGATCACCAGTTTATTGGCGAGGCTGGGAATGTCCTTTATTTTCATGGGCGGTAGTACGGAATCCCAAAGGACCAGGTTGGGCGGAAAGGTGTTCAGCGGCCTTATCTGCAGGGTAAAAGTAATGAGTTTGTTGTCGTTCGAGACATCATCGGTGGTATAGAGCATGAATTGAATTTTTCTTTCAGGAGAAGGCGATCTCTCTGTATCTTTTTTGCAGGATGTTCCGGCAAGCAGCGCAAAAGCTAACAGGATAATGGCCGAACAGGGAACTTTCATTTAATATTTTTTTTACATTAAACGCAGATTGGAGCAGGGTAGTTGCCCCTGCGGGAGCAGCCGCCAGACGCATCCGGCTCTTCGGGCATAGATGTAAACGCTTAGAGCCTTGTAAGTTACCATCGTTATTTTCAGTAATATTTAACCCCGCCTGCTGGCGGGTTCTATGGAGTTTTTCCAAAAGAGGCGTAAATTCAGCTATCTTATAACCCTTAAACCATCCCGCTGCATGATCCACCAGGCCAATCCCCCCGCACGGGTCTTAATGGACGAAGGGGCAGCGATACGGGATTATATCCTGGCCAACCTCACTTACCGGGATGACCGCCTCCACATCGATCTCCTGGCTAAAAAATTCCTCAAAAGTCCCAGCACGCTAAAAAAGGTATTCAAGACCTGTTTCGACCTGCCGGTACATGAGTTCATCGTCTGTAAAAGAATGCAGCTGGCCTGGCATCTCCTCGTACAAAAGAAATTGCCCATCTCCGATATCGCCGCCATAACGGGCTACCCCGAGCTCTCCAATTTCTCCAGGGATTTCAAGAAATACTATGGCTATTCCCCCCGGCATTTCCAGGATAAAGGCCCCTTTTGACAAGTTTTCGACCCGTTTTGATAACCTCTCTATCAGGCGCGCTTAGCAATTTTACAATCGTCAGCGGTTATTTAATTGTTGTTGACCGGACCTTCATCCTATTCTTTATCCCTTAAACCTGTCCGCATGCGAAGCACATTTTCAGCCTTGCTGGTGCTGGCCCTTTCCCTGCCTGGGCCTTGGATAACCAGTATATCACGGAGCCCTTCTCCTTGTTCATCCAGGTTCGAAGGACAGGATACGGTCAGGCCGAAAAAGGATTTCGATACCTGGAAATCCTTTAAGATTTCCATAAAAACCAGAAGGGAGGAGCTGAAAAACGATCTGATCGGCGACAGCTCGGAAAAGGATAAGGAGGTAAAAAGCCTTATAGCCATCATCGATGCAACTCTTCTGGATCTGGATTCCATGGAAATGAGCTGCCAGAGCTACGGGCTTGATCATATTAAGTCAATGGAGTCAGGCAGCGGCTGGACAGATTATGATACGGGGGCGAAAAGAATTATCATTCATTACGGTCCAACGGCCAACTTTATCCATGAATCTATGCATGCATGGCAATTTGAGAAAGGGGATATTGGATTCCGGCGAGATAAGGGTACTCCGGTAGCGCAAGATCTGTCCGACGAAGTAGCTGCGTATAAGGCGCAATTTGCTTATGAACCTTCTGGTACTTTTCCTTCACCGGCCCCCGGATCTCTGGAAGGAATAACCGAAGACTGGGTGCACGCCCTTAAGAATTCTAAAGGCGATAGTTTATATACATTAACGGGTGAAGCTAAAACAGGAATAAAAAAGGTTAACATCGATTCATCCAAAAGTGAGTTGATCGCAGCCTACCCGAATACCAATTTCGCAGATGCGTTAATGCGTAATACCAACCCCCTTTACACTATCAGATCTGAACGCAATGCGATCATTAAGACAAATCCCTGCAAATAGATCCCTGCACAATTGACAGGGTAGGGACCCTCTCCGGGGCGATTTAAGCACCTCTTTTTTTAGGGCCATCTCCGGGCCCTTTTTAATTTTCACGCCCTCCACGGGATTTTGTATTTTTGATTTACACCGCTAAAATACTTGGCTTTATAGCGAAAAAGGCGCGTCCCAAACCCGGAAAAGAAGGGCTAATCTGTTTAGCTAAATTTTAATTATATAACTTATTGTTTTTAAATAATTTAAAATAGTTTATATCTAAATTAAATTAATTTACTGGCATAGCTGGAATGATCAAAAGACAGTTTTTTCACTTTGCTTGGACAAAAGTCCGGAAATATAGAAATTAATGAACTTACTAACTGAAATACAGTATTTTCCATCGGTTACCTTATTTAAAAACTTAAATAAATATTCAAATATTGTTTTTGAACAATATGAACACTATCAAAAAATGAGTTTTCGCAACCGTTGCAGGATCGCGGGGGCGGAAGGGACCATCGATCTGAGCATTCCGCTGGTCGAGGGACGGGATCAGAAGACCCTGGTAAAAGATGTCAGAATTGCAGGCGGCCGTCCCTGGCAGGCACAGCATTGGAAGACCCTTGTTTCCTGTTACAACCGGTCGCCCTGGTTCGAATATTACCGGGATGACCTGGAACAGCTCTACCAAAAGCCAGTGAACTTTTTAATGGATTGGGACCTGACCTGTTTCGAATGGTCCCTCAAAATGCTGGAGATCGCCATCCCGGTCTCCCTGACGGCATCCTTTGAAAAGAGATATGACCCCACCGAATGGGTCGACCTGCGGGGAAAGATCCTGCCGAAAGGAATGAATTCAGGGGAGCCGGGCTTCACCCGGCCTTACCGGCAGGTCTTCGGGGAGCGGACAGGCTTTATACCCAGTCTGTCCATCCTGGACCTTTTGTTCTGCGAGGGAAAGAGAGCGAGGACCTTCCTGGAGGAAACTTAAATATGAACGATCACCTTCCGGCAGCTGGTCTCCAGTTTTATTTCCAGTTTTCGCTGTAAATTCAGCTGCTTCGATAAGTTGCTTTGCTCTTGCCGGAGCTGTTTTTCCAGGGCCCGTAATTGCTCCTGCTGGCTTCTTGCCAGGCTGCTGGAGGAAGGACCATTGGAATATCCGTTGCCGGGCTGTAAAGCGCGTAAAGACCCTTCCACGGACCGGAGCTGAGCTTCCAGCTGCCGTATGGCCGCGTCCAGGGTCCTTAAAGCTCTTTCGGTTTCTGCCCGGAAGGACTTGTCCAGGGAGGCGATGCGACGGCCCGGGCGGGCGGTATCTTCTACAAAAGTGAAGGAGAAGCTGGAGTTGGGCACATAAGGCTCCTGCTTATTCGTAGCGGGTGGAGGGGGGGTGACCATTGTTACCGCAGGGGAAATGGAATAGGATCTCCTGCTATGTTCTGCCGCCTCAGGGGCTGGCGCCGCCATTGCCGTGACAACCGTATTATCCTCCGCATTATCATCCTCGTCCTCCGGCGCCTCCGCATTGACATAATAGATATTCTCCGGGGCCTCATGGGTTCCGCTCAGGGTCGAATGGATGCTGCCTGCCTTTTTTAAACCCTTCGGCTTCGGCGCCCCTGTCTTCGCCTGATCGGATCTTACTATAGGAAGGGCCGTGGATAGGATCGTTACGGCCTGCACCTCAGAGGCAGGTAAGGGAGGGGCCATGGCGATGCCTATTCCCGTTCCTGTTGCAGATTGAGGAGGGACGGATATGGCCGGCCTGGATAGTCCGAGGAAGGTCGTCAACAGGGCCAGGAGCAGGAAGACAATGGAACGGGCCCCGGGCCTGTCGGCCGTCTTTTTATCCTTTAACAGCCTTTTTGCCCTTTGCAGCAATAATTGATCGTTCCGGCCATTGGCCGCTAATGCCAGCCGCTCCCTTCCTTGTCCATGAGTGGCCAGGGACAGCAGGGCGGAGACATAAGTATGCGGATCGTAGCGGAACTGCATGACCAGGTCATCGCAACGATGCTCCCTTTCTTTTTTGATGCCCCGGATCAGCAGCCTGGAAAAGGGGTTGAAGAAAAATACTATCTCCAGCGCCATGATGGCCAGGTTCAGCAGGTAATCATAACGCTTGATATGGGCCAGCTCGTGAAGGAGAATGGTCTCCACCTGCTGCGTGGTAAGATGGGTAATGGTCGCGACCGGCACCAGGATCACCGGTTTGAGAAATCCCAGGGTCAGGGGACAATCTACGAGCGAGGACATCCATATCCTTACTTCCTTGCGAATGCCCAGCCGACGGCTGGTCTCTTCCACGAAAAGACGCAGGTCCGGCCTTATCCTGGACAGACCCGTTAATTTCAGCCGCCTGGACTGAAAATAGTGATGGATATAGCGGGCCAGCAGAACGCAAAGGATCAATAGATACAGGGAGGAAAGATAGGGCAGCAGCTGTTGGATGGCCCAGGCCTTTCCTGGCCAGGAAAAGGAACTCCTTCCTTCATTACCTCCCGAAAAGCCCGCGATAAAAGAAAAGAGGAACCATACCGCGCCCGCGCCCAGCAGGATAAGGGCCAGGTTATGCCGGGCATGGGACGAAGCCTTCGGAAAGACGCTCGTGAAAACAACATACAACAGCCATAGCAGGGCCATCTGCCAAAAGCTATCGAACAATGACCATCCCAGCGCTTGTAGTAAAGCGGATTGGGTAAATAGGTGCATGTTTACTGATTTTTCAGATTATTTAATAGCCGCTGGATCTCTTCCAGCTCTTCCGGGGACGCCTTATGATCGCCCAGCGCCTGTAATACCAGCTCGGTGGATGATCCGCCGAACAGGGTATTGATCATTTTACCCAGCAAATGCCGTTGGGTCTTTTCCTTGCTCACGGCTGCCTGGTAAATATGGGTCTTGAACGAATCGTCCCTTTTGACAAGGCCCTTTTCATTCATGATCTGCATCAGCTTGAGGGTCGTGGTATAACCCACATCCTTGGCCTTGATCAGCTCTTCATGCACTTCCCGCACACTGGCCAGCCCTCGCTCCCAAAGCACTTTCAGGATCTCCAGCTCGCTTTCCGTAGGCTTTATATATCGGGTTGTAGACATAGTTCGACTATTTGAAAATTAAATTACGACAAATTTCGTAAATGACCTGTTAAAATTAAAAAAAAATTGCGCGGTGGTATGGACGGGAGCTGGCGCGGACCTCCTGCCGTCTAATCGATCGGCTGATCGGGGTGCTGCCGGTTGTATTCCCGGATCATCTCCCGGGTGGTGAGGGTCGAACCGTCATGGCTCCATCCGGGCGGCCGGGTGAAATACCGGACGAAATTCCGGAGGGAGCCGCTGCGGCCGGCCTTCCGGAAGAGCTCGGCCCAGGTCTTGAAAGCAACGATAAAGGGATTGAAGGAACCTATATTCTTTGTAAGACCGTATTCCGGTCTTTCTTCTTCTTTCCTGAAAGTGCCGAAGAGGCGGTCCCATATGATCAGAACGCCGCCATGGTTCCTATCCAGGTATTTCAGGTCGATGCCATGGTGTACCCGGTGATGCGAAGGGGTATTGAAAATGAACTCCACGGGACGGGGAAAAAGATGGATCGTCTCGGTATGGATCCAGAACTGGTAGATCAGGCTGATGGATTGCATGACCAGGACTATGATGGGATGGAACCCCAGCAGCGGCATCCAGCACCAGAAAAGAAAGGCGCCGGTCAGATTGCCCGTCCAGGTTTGCCGGAGGGCCGCGGCCAGGTTGTACTTCCGGGAAGAATGGTGCACGACATGCGAGGCCCAGAACCAGTTGATATGATGGCTGCAGCGATGGAACCAGTAATAGGAAAAATCGTCCGCGAAAAAAGCCAGCGCCCAATGCCACCAGCGCGACCCGTCCAGCGTGAACAGGCGCATCTGATACAGCAGGGTGAATAGCCCGAAGATAAGGGCCTTGGTGATACATCCCGTGGCCAGGTTGCCCAGGCCCATGGCGATACTGCTGAAGGTATCCTTCACCTCATACAATTCCTTATTTTGTTTATAGGAGAACCATGCTTCCGCGCAGAGCAGGATGATAAAACCCGGGATGGCATAATATAATAAAGCCGGAGACATGGAGGCAAGATTTATTCTAAGGTACCCCTTCGGCACGGCTTCAGGAACTAATCAGGGGCCTAAAACATTGATCCGGGACAATAAAAAAGCCCCTGTGTAGAAACACAGGGACTTTAGGTATTTGGATCTGATTAGTGTCGTTTGAGGCCTAAAGATAAAAATCTCCTTTGAATAGAAAAGATTTTTTTTTGTTAAGGCTTAGTTAGATTTCGTCAGGACCGCCGCCTTCGCTCCGGAAAGCTCCGGAGTCGTCACCACCAACGCCTTATTCGGATGCTGCTTCAGCGGGCCGACCCCATCACGTGTGTGATGGAGCGTAGCCAGGGTGGGGGCGATGACCAGCGAAACGATGGACATCAGCTTGATCAGGATATTCATGGAAGGTCCTGAAGTATCCTTGAAAGGATCGCCGACGGTGTCGCCCGTTACGGATGCCTTGTGCGGATCTGATTTTTTATAATACATCTGGCCATTGATCTCGACCCCTTTCTCGAAGGATTTCTTCGCATTATCCCAGGCGCCTCCGGCGTTGTTCTGGAACATGCCCATCAATACGCCGCTGACGGTGGCGCCGGCCAGGAAGCCGCCCAGGGCTTCCGGTCCTAAGATGAAGCCGATAATAAGGGGGGAGAAGATCGCGATCGCGCCCGGCAGCACCATTTTCTTGATGGAGGCTTCCGTAGAAATGGCTACGCATTTGTCATATTCCGGAGTGCCGGTCCCTTCCATGATGCCGGGAATGGTCCTGAACTGGCGGCGAACTTCTTCCACCATGGCCATTGCGGCCTCTCCTACGGCGCGGATCGCCAGGGAAGAGAAGATAAAGGGGATCATGCCGCCTACAAAAAGGGTGGCCAGCACCTTTGCTTTATAGATATCGATGCCCTGGATGCCCGCCACGCCTACGAAGGCGGCGAACAGGGCCAGCGCGGTCAGCGCCGCCGACGCGATGGCGAACCCCTTACCGGTGGCCGCCGTGGTATTCCCTACGGCATCCAGCACGTCTGTCTTTTCACGGACCTCCTTGGGTAACTCGCTCATTTCGGCGATACCGCCCGCATTGTCGGCGATAGGACCGAAAGCATCGATCGCCAGCTGCATGGCCGTCGTCGCCATCATACCGGCGGCGGCGATCGCTACGCCATAGAGTCCGGCGCATTCAAAGGAACCCCAGATCCCGCCTGCCAGCACAAGGATGGGTAAAAAGGTGGATTCCATCCCTACTGCCAGGCCGCCGATGACATTGGTGGCATGGCCGGTCCCGGACTGACGGATGATGCTCAGCACGGGGCGTTTACCCATGGCCGTATAATATTCCGTGATGATGCTCATCAGGGTGCCTACCAGGAGGCCTACGCCGATGGCGCCCAGCACGCCCCATTTGGTGAATTCGATATCCCGGAGCACCATCGTCTCGGGCAATATATAATATACCAGACCGATACAGGCGAGGGCCGTCAAAATGATGGATCCCCAGTTGCCCATATTCAAGGCCTTCTGAACGGTGGATGTATTGATGCCGGCTGAATCGCTGATCCGTACGAACAAGGTTCCGACGATGGAGAAAAGGATCCCTATGCCGGCGATCAGCATAGGCAGCAGGATCGGCGCCATACCTCCCAGCGTATCGGTGGCGTCGGACCTCGTTTCCTGTCCCAATACCATCGTGGCGAGGACCGTGGCCACATAGCTGCCGAAAAGGTCGGCGCCCATGCCGGCGACATCCCCTACATTATCGCCTACATTGTCGGCGATCGTGGCGGGATTACGCGGGTCATCTTCCGGGATGCCTGCCTCGACCTTACCTACCAGGTCGGCCCCTACGTCGGCGGCCTTCGTATAAATGCCCCCTCCGACACGTGCGAACAGGGCAATGGATTCGGCGCCCAGGGAGAAACCTGTCAGCACCTCGATCGTTTTCAGCATTTCCTCCGAATCGACGGCTGCGCCCGGCGCAAAAATAGCCCTCAGCAGGATGAAGAGACCGCCCAGCCCTAATACGGCCAGTCCGGCTACACCCAATCCCATAACGGACCCGCCGGTGAAAGATACTTTCAGGGCCTGGCTAAGGCTCGTCCGGGCCGCATGCGCCGTCCGTACGTTAGCCTTGGTGGCGCTGCGCATTCCGATATAGCCGGCCGTTGCGCTGAGGATGGCGCCGAGAATAAAAGCAAGGGCAATGGCCCAGTGGGAGTGGGGATTGCTGCTGCCCATGACAGCGAGGAGAACGGCAGCGATGACGACAAAATAGGAAAGGATCTTCCATTCTGCTTTCAGGAAGGCCATGGCTCCTTCCGCGATATGCTTACTGATTTCCTGCATGCGTTCCGTACCCGGATCCTGCTTGGATACCCAGGCGAACTTGATGAAAGTGTAGAGTAGGCCAATGATCCCCATCACCGGGACCAGATAGATCAATTTGTCCATAGTTTGAGTGCTTAAACAGAAATTTCTTGAACCCTGAACGGAATTTGTCAAGGGACGGCAAAAATAGGGGAAAACGCCGAAAAATATACCATGTAAATGAGGGGGAACCCCCTAAATGGAAAAATCCCTCTGCTTCAGTCAGAAGGATCTTTCACAAACCTCAAATTCTAACCAGTAAAAACTTGCTAAGTAAAAATTCAGGGTTTAGGGGTAAAGGGTTTAGGGGTTATACCCGATAAGGGTCGAATTTGGTGCCAAAGCCATAACTAAATGCTAATCAGCAGGCTAAAACCTTCGATTTACATTTATTTTTCCCTATTTTGGAAGTTTTGTCCCGGAATGGACCGATCCTTGCCACCGAAAGCGGATTTCACGCGTTTAGTTGCTGCGTGCAATTTATTAATGGCGAAACAACGGTTTGCCGCTTTTATACGTCAATGTTCAATAGCAGACCGAAGCCTAAATTTTATCCACTGATGCTTGTGAAAAGATTGTTGTTCCTTCTTTGCGTTCTCTATTTCCCGGTAGTCCTGCGGGCTCAGACCTGTACCGTCCTGGGACAGACGCCTGCCACGGCATTTCCCGTGTGCGGCACTTCCGTCTTCCAAAAAGATACCGTGCCCATTTGTAATAACGGCGCCGTGCCCCTGGCCTGTAATGACGGAGCCCAGTATTCCGACAAGAACCCTTTCTGGTATAAGTTCACCTGCTTCAGGGCGGGTACCTTAAGTTTTACCATCGACCCGGTGACTCCCAGCGACGACTACGACTGGCAGCTCTTCGACGTTACCAATCGCAATCCTTCCGATGTATATACGGATGCCTCTTTATTCGTCAGCGGCAACTGGTCGTCCAACCCCGGCGGTACGGGCACGTCCTCGCTGGCAAGGGCTGCCATCAACTGCGCAGGACCGGCTTACCCGAATATGAATATGTTGCCCAGCCTTATCCTGGGCCATCATTACCTGTTACTGGTAAGTCATTTTACGGATACCCAAAGCGGTTACTCCCTCTCTTTCAACGGCGGTACGGCCAGCATCACGGATATCACGGCCCCGGCTATTCTGAAAGCCCAGGCCAACTGCGACGCCACCCAGATCAGCATCGTCCTGAACAAGAAGATGAAATGCAACAGCCTGTCGGCGGATGGCAGCGACTTCAGCCTGGGAACGGCTCCCGTCACCATCGTCGGGTCATCCGGCAATAGCTGCAGCTCGGGCTTCGATATGGATTCCGTCACCCTGATCCTGAGCGGCCCCCTGCCGGTGGGCGCCTATACCGTGACGGCCAGGAGAGGTGTGGACGGCAATACGCTGGAAGATAATTGCGATGTCGAGGTCCCGGTGGGCAGCACTGTTCCGCTGGTCATCGATCCGCTGTTACCAACGCCGATGGACAGCCTTACCAAACCGGAATGCGCGCCCAATACCCTGCAACTGGTGTTCCGCAAAAGGATCCGGTGTAATACGATCGCCCCCGACGGCAGCGATTTTATCGTGACGGGGCCTTCGGCAGTGACGGTGACGGACGCCGGCGGTAGTTGCGTAGGCGGTCTCAGCAGTACGATCCGGGTCCAATTGTCGGGTCCCATTGTCACGGGCGGTCTTTACCAGATCACCCTGGCCAGGGGCAGCGACGGAAATACGATCATCGATGAATGCGGCGAGGAGACGCCGGCGGGCGCCATGTTACCCTTCACCCTGAAAGATACCGTCTCCGCTGATTTTACGGACCAGGTATTCTTCGGATGCAAGATCGACACCATCGCCCTGCATTACCTGGACAGGAATGGCGTCGATCAGTGGACATGGACCTTCGACGACGGGGATACCAGCCAGCAGGAGAACCCTATGCATTTCTATTCCCATTTCGGAGAGAAGACCATACAGCTGGCTGTCTCCAATGGCTTCTGCAGCGATACCGTCAGCAGGAAGATCCTGCTGGGCAATATCCTGGAAGCGATCTTCGAAGCGCCGGTCATTATTTGCCCCAAGGATTTTGCCATGTACAAGAACCATAGCATCGGTAATATCAGTAGCTGGACATGGGATTTCGGCGATGGGATGGGCAGCAACCTGGAAAACCCGGCGGACCATTTGTACCCCCAGACGGGGAAAGAGACCAACTACCCCATCCGTCTTATCGTCGAAGAAGCAGGATCGGGTTGCAAGGACACTGCCGTCCACGTGATCGATGTGCTGAGAAGCTGTTATATCGCCGTGCCTTCCGCCTTCACCCCCAACGGCGACGGGTTGAACGATTACCTGTACCCGCTGAATGCTTATAAGGCGGACGACCTGGTCTTCCAGGTATATAACCGCTATGGGCAACGGATGTTCGAGACAAGGGATTGGACGAAAAAATGGGATGGCAGAGTAGGAGGGCAGCCCCAGCCGCCAGGCACTTTCGTATGGACCCTTCAATACACGGATAGAGACACCGGCAGGAAATTCTTCTTAAAAGGGGTCTCCCTGCTTATCCGCTGATGATCGCCCGTTTCGTTATTATTATAAACAGGAATGCCCCGGATTATCGGGGCATTCCTGTTATGTACCTGTGTGATCTGTAATTCTGAAAAACCTTTTTAACTATTGATGGCCGTCAAGTTGTCGTAAGGTAAAATATCTTTATTTCAGAGTGTTCGTGATTGCTTGGTTGACTCCTATAGGCTAATGGGATGCCAATTTATAAGCTGTTGAGGACCAGGGCGCCACAGTTTCGCCACGCCCCCTCATCCTTCCCTTTTTTGGAAAATAATTCCATAAATGAGCGCCGGACATACAATTTTTACTCCTTTGTCACCGTTTTTAAAAGGTCCTATAGTCCTTTTTTGAGATATTCTATTGAAAAACTAATACTAGATCCCTATGATCCCTAACATCCGTAACAACCAAGACCACCTGGCTGAAGAGTTCAGGCGTTTGGATAACTACCTGGTACAGGAAAGCAGGATTGCTTTATTGAAGATCCAAAGTTGGCAGTTTGCCATGAAGACCCCCGAAGTAGGGTTGCATTATCAGCAGGAAGCGGCCGCTATGGTCAAACAATCCCTGTTGAGCTTTGTTCCCAACAGTTATGTATTAAGTGAAGAAGGCTACTACTATCGCCCGGTAGAGAATTAGTAGGGTGAGTGGTCAGTTGTGAGTAGTGAGTTATCCTCTACGAAAAACTGACGCATTCTTTTAATTCCTTCTCCGTATAGGCGAGGTTATACTGCTTGAGCACATCAGCGGGAACGCCATTCCATTGATTGGGCGTATTCCCCATGAACCCGATATCTTTCACACCGATCTGCGAAGTATAAAAGCCCGATGCCGTTAAATTCCGCATGAGGCTAAAGAAAGCGACTCCCTGCGCCATTTCAGGCTTTGCCTTTTTCGGCCAGGCGATCTCATCCACCATTTCTATTTGCTGCTGATGACTGCAATCCTTAAAAGCCTTTTCATACCGTTTGAGGCATTGCAGGTCCAGCCAGCGCAGGCCACCTCTCATCGGTATCTGGTGCTGCGGCATATCTTTTACGATGAACTCTATAAAATCAGGCACTTTCGCCTCAGAGGCGCTGCCGCTGATCTCATCTTTCGGGATGATGATATCTCCCAACAGCGTGATCGTAGCCATTTCATCCGGAGTGAAAAAAGTTTTTGACATCAATTCCTTCTGCCGCTCTTCCTCTTCTTTCATACGCCCATCGGACGATCCCGCCGGCGTTGCCGCTTTTGGTTCTTCGGCCTTCTTATCGTCCGTCTTACAGGCTTCGACCAGGACCCCTGTGGATACGGTGCCTACGAGGAGGGCCTTGATTGATTTTCTTCTGTCCATAAACTTAAGTTTTTAGCCCATCGGGCCGTACCTTTAAATATTTTGTTTTTTCATCTGATCGACGACATATTCGCTGGCGCGCATGGATAAGGCCAGGATCGTCCAGGTGATGTTCTTATCGGCCTGCGAAACGAAAGGCCCGCCATCCATGCAGAACAGGTTCTTGCACTCATGGGCCTGGCTCCATTTATTCAGCGGAGAGGTCTTCGGATCATTACCCATCCGTACGGTGCCGGCTTCATGAATGATATTTCCGGGCGCATGGATACCCCAGTTCGTCTTTTCGCTGTCCTTGTGCCCGTGCGTGACGACCGCGCCCATGGCATGCAGGATGGAGGCGAAGGTCTCCTTCATGTGTTTGGCCTGCTTGATCTCGTACTCGGAATGGCTGGTGTTGAAACGTAATACCGGGATGCCATATTTATCGACCACGGATGGGTCGATCTCACAGTAGTTATTGATATTGGCGACAGCCTCTCCACGTCCCGCCATATGCACGGATGCGCCGAAAAGCTTCCGGTAGTCCTTCTTGAGGTCGGCGCCGTATCCGCCCGCTTCTTTTTTCGTGCCCATGATCATGGAGTCCCCGTTCAGTTGTTCGATGCCCCATTGGAACCCATAGAGCGGCATGCCCATGCCGCCGCCGAATTCGATATGATATCCGCGGGGAAAATCCAGCTTCTTATTATCCAGCCACCAGGGCGAATAAACATGCATGCCGCCGACCCCGTCTTCGTTGTAGCGCTTGCGGTCCATCAGGTGGGGGAGGATGCCTCCCATATCGGCGCCGGTGGAATCATGCAGGTATTTTCCTACTACGTTGCTGCTATTGGCCAGCCCGTTGGGGTGTCGTGTCGATTTGGAATTTAACATCAGGCGTGCGCTTTCGCAGGCGCTCGCCGCCAGGATCACCGTGCGTCCGAATACCTGGTATTCCTGCATATCGTCCTTGCTGACATAGGATACGCCCGTAGCCAGCCCTTCTTTGTCCGTCAGCACTTCGCGGGCCATCGCGTTCGTTACCAGGTCTACATTGCCCGTCTTCAGCGCCGGGATCACCAGGCAGGAAGAAGAAGAGAAATCGGCATATACCTTGCAGCTGCGGCCGCACTGGCTGCAATAGAAGCATTGTCCGCGTTCGCTGTTGATCTGCTTGGTCAGGATGGACATCCGGGAAGGGATCACAGGAACGCCCACGGTGCCCGCCGCCTTTTTGATCATCAGCTCATGCAGCCTCGGCCTGGGGGGCGGCAGGAAAAATCCATCGGGGTCATTCTCCAATCCCTCATTGGTGCCGAATACTCCCAGCATCTTATCTATCTTATCGTAATAAGGCTTGACATCATCATAGCCGATCGGCCAGTCATCACCCAGCCCGTCGATACTTTTTCGTTTGAAGTCTTTCGGACCGAACCTCAGCGAGATACGTCCCCAGTGATTGGTACGTCCGCCCAGCATGCGCGCTCTCCACCATTCCCAATTCGTCGTTCCCGGAGCCTTGGTCTGGGTATAAGGCTCGCCCTCGACCTCCCAGCCCCAATAGCATCCGTCGAAATCCCCGAAGGGCCTTTGCTTGGTGCTGGCGCCCCGGCGGGGAGAATCCCAGGGAAATTTTAGCTGCGCGGAATCTTTTTTAGGATCGAACATAGGGCCTGCTTCCAACAGGCATACTTTCAGGCCGGCATGGGCCAACACATAAGCCGCCATTCCACCGCCCGCACCCGAGCCGACAATGACCGCATCGTATTTCTTTGTCTGTTTTTTGATCTGAAGGTCTCCCATATGCAAGTATCAGTTGTGGATCAATGAATCGGATAAAAAGTAAATGTAAAGTTTTAGCAAACTAGCTACGCAATATATTTTTATTTTCTTTCCGCCTCTGTTTTGTCCCTGATCGCCTTGAATTCCGAACCGGTCTTCCAGCCGGGCCAGCTGCTCTCACCGGCTAATTTTTTGCCGACGAGGTACACCAGCTCGATGTCTTCCAGTCCCCCGTCCAGGTTCCAGCGGGCGGGATCATATTGGTCACTGGGCTGGTGATAGCGCTTCTCGTTGTATTCATCCTGCATCTTCTGACCATATTCTTTTCCTTTTTCCACGTTGTCCGTTCCACCGTCTGCGGTAAGGGAAGGAACGCCGACCCTTGCAAAATTAAAATGATCCGACCGGAAATAATGCCCCGCCTCGGGATGGCTCTCGGGGGCGATAACACGGCCTTTTTTCGTTGCCTGTTCTTTAAGCTCGTCTTCCAGCTCCGATTGTCCCGCGCCGCTGTAGGTGATATCCCTGGTGCGACCGGTGGAGTTGATGACGTCTATATTCAAATTGGCGACCGTCTTTGCCAAAGGATAGAGGGGATGCTGCCCGTACCAGGCAGAACCCAGCAGTCCCTGCTCTTCGGCGGTAACGGCCAGGAAGATCAGGGTGCGTTCAGGTTTTTCCTTCAGGCTTTTGAAGGCCCGCGCCAGTTCCAGGAGCGAGGCCGTGCCGCTGGCATTATCCGCGGCGCCGTTGTAAATGCTGTCCCCGTTGGCGTCGGGCTTGCCGATCCCCAGGTGATCCCAGTGCGCGCTGAAAATAACATATTCATTGGGCCGTTTGGATCCCGTGATCTTCGCGATGACATTATGCGATTGGTTATAGACCTCTTTCACCTTCAGGGCGGCGGAGAGTTTAACGTTCAGCGGCTGCGCTTTGAAACCCTGGTGTTGCGCCGCCGTGAGCAGGGTGCTATCCTTACCGGCTGCCGACAGTAATTTCCGGGCGGTGCCTCCCGTGATCCATCCCTGCAGGGCCAGCTGGTAGGAAGGACTGCTGCGGGTGTCGATATGCAGTTTTACGCCTCCGTTCGAGCTTTGTACGACGCTGAAAGGATAGGATGCGGCGGCCGTATTATGAATGATCAGGCAGGCCTTGGCGCCCTGGCGGGCGGCCTCCTCGTATTTATAGGTCCAGCGACCGTAATAGGTCATGGTGTGGCCCTTGAACAGGGAAGAGTCATAGAATCCGGGATCGTTCACCATGACCAGCACTACTTTGCCCTTTACGTCAATTCCCGCATAGTCATTCCAGTTATACTCCGGCGCTACGACGCCGAAACCGGCGAAGACGATCTCATCCTTATCCAGCCTGGCGACGGAATCCGGCCTTTCGGTCCATAGAACGAAATCGTTGAGGTTCTCAAAGGAGACAGGGCCTTTGGAAGTTTGGGCCTGCAGGGTAGCGGGTCCGGCAGGGCTGATCTCGACCAGGGGGACATTCTGTACATAACTGCTGTCATTGCCGGGCTCCAGCCCCAGCGCCGCGAAAGAGCGTTGCAGGTAATCCACGGTACGGGTCTCACCGGCAGTGAACGGACGGCGTCCCTGGAAGGAATCGGACGCCAGCACCTGGATATGCGCGGCGAGGCTGTCTTTGCTGAAAGCGGCCAGCCCCTCTTCTCCCGCGGATGCGGAATGATCTTCATTATTGCAGGCAACTATCCCGCAGAGGAGACCCAGCAGCAGGCCCGTACGGGAAAACGTCTTTATCATAAGCTGTTTTTAAAGTGAGAAGGAACAAAAATAGCCGGTTTGCCCTCAAATAGATCGCGGGGAATGAAATTTAATGGCTTTTAATTGTCTTAGTGGGCTTGTAGCCAACGGAGAGCTTCCGATTTTACCGGGTCCGTGTCCTGCGGTGCGGCGGCAGCGGCAATATACTTATCCGGCTGGATGCTGCCTGCACAGATCCGGCCGGTGCGATCGGCTTCCTGGCAAACGGTGAGCACCAGCATGGAATGATCGGACAGATTATAAGTGGCATTGGCCGTCGTCAATCCCGCCGTGGGAAGGCCGTACAGATAAGCTTCTTCTTTCCCCCTGAAAGCGAGGGCGACGATCTCTCCGGCGCTGACCGTCCGGGGACCTGTCAGGACGATGATCGACTTGCGTTCACTCCTGGTCTGGTAATGGTTCGCGCTAACCCGGCAGAGCGCATGTTTGCCCTGGAAGGCGGCGCCATCCCGGTAAGTGATGGGGATCTTTTCATCGTCGGCTACAAAATAACCGCAGACCCCATTGCCCAGCAACGGACCGATGCCGGCCAGCATCGGCCAGCAATTACCGCCGGTGTTCTTTCGAAGGTCGATGATCCACCGGGATATATTCCGGCTGTCCAGATGGGCGATCATCGTCTGCAGGCTATCCGCAATGCGGATGCAGACAAGGCTATCGGTCGTGCTCACCCAGGGAATGGTCAGGTAGGCGATGCTGTCCTGCAGCCATTCTCCTTTTATTTCTCCTACCAGTTGCGAAAGCGGAGGCGTATGGGATAGGATTGCCGTATCATTATTATAGACGGCCGCCCGGTCAGGCGGCATGAGGAAGCTATGGGATTCATTGAGCTGGCTGAAACACCAGGTGATGGCGTTGTACGCTTCGTCGCAGTTACAGGATGCATTCAACCTGCTCCGGGCGGCGGCAGCTAATTCCTCCCATTGAACGGACTGTTTGCGGTAATAACTTTTCTTCATGAAGACCAGCGCTTCATTGAGCAGGCGGGTGGCCGTCGCCTGGCAATTCAATTTGGTCGTATCCGAATAAGTGCGATCCGATGGCATAGCGGAACGGCCATATACAAAAGGAGAATAAGAGAGAACAACTGCCAGGAGACAAATAAAGATCCGCTGCATAGGCTGAACAATTGTTAGTCAACAGGAATAACTAAAGATAAAATTAAGAGTGAGATGAAAGAAAGCCGATATTCCATAAAACAGAAATTTCACAAGGTTTTAACTGGCTTTGGAATGCGGAACAGGGAGTTGATGGTATTGTTATTGCACTGTACAGTCTATGACATCAAAGATCCTTTTAATTACAAGTATCTGCTTCTCGTTGGTCACGGGAGCCGGTTCGCCTTTCGGTCCGGCAAAGGCCCGGGCTCAGGGTGAGGTCAGCTTTCAGGTCTTCTACGATCAGCTGAGCCCCTATGGCAGCTGGGTGGATTATCCTAACTATGGTTATGTATGGATCCCTGCCGGCAGGGAAGGATTCCGTCCCTATGGCACCAGGGGACATTGGATCTATACGGAAGACGGCTGGACCTGGGTATCGGATTATAGCTGGGGCTGGGCCACTTTCCATTATGGCAACTGGTTCTATGACGATGCCTACGGCTGGATGTGGGCTCCAGGCTATGAATGGGCCCCGGCCTGGGTGACCTGGGGCGAATCTGGTGGAAATTACTGCTGGGCCCCGATCGGCCCGCGCATCGATATCGGGGTGGCCTATGGAACGTACCGGCCTCCTTATAACTACTGGAACTTCTGTCCCCGTGACCGGATCACCAGCGTCAACGTCAGCAATTATTATGTCAATAATTCCCGCAATCGCACCGTCGTCAATAATATTACTGTTATCAACAATGTCAATCGGGGAAATGGAAGAGGCGCTTATTTACGAGGCCCGGCGGCGGCCAACGTGGAAAGATTTACCCACCGCCCGGGTCGCCCGGTGGCTATCCAGGCTTCTTCCCGGCCCGGCGTGGCAACGGTGCAAAAAGGACAGCTGGCCATTTACCGCCCGACGGTAAGGAATTACAATGCGGGTGTGCGCCCCGCCAGGGTGCAGGACCTGCATACGATCCGGCCTGTAAATAAGAGCGCTGCCGCGGCAGCTCCCGGCGGCCATCCCAATACGGCCAGGCAACCTGCACGGGAGCCGGCACGGGCCACCATGCCACCGAACAATCGCCCCGCTGCGCAACCTCACCCGGAGCAACCTCACCCGGCGCAACCCCGTCCCGTGCCGCAAGGACATCCTGTGACCCGGCCCGACCAGCCTCGCCAGCAGGAACATCCTGCCCGTCCAACGCCCTCCTCACCTCAACACCATACTATGCAGCCGCAACAGCCCAATCCGCAACCGCAGCGTCCGGCTCCATCCCGCCCGGCGCCGCAAGATCATCCTCAGCAAAATCATCCTCAGCAAGCGCGCCCTGTGCAGCCACAGCCGCACCCGCAGCAGCCACGCCCGATGCCGCAGCAGGCCAGACCGCATCCTCAGCCGGCACAGCCGCATCCCGCGCCTCAACAGCGTCCTGTGAACAGGCCCGTGCAGCCGCCTCCGCAACAACCGCATGGCAATCCGCCGCATGAGCATCAATGATAGCGCAGCAGTCATAAATTTATTTGGTACCCGCATTTAAAAAAATTAAATTCGTTACCAGCTAGCTGTATGACTGATCGACTATCTAATGAATAAACTGACCCATATGCACCATTCCCGCAGGAGCTTTCTGAGGAACAGCGCTTTAGCTGTAGCCGCCACCAGTTTGCTCCCTGATGATCTTTTCGCTTCTTACTTCAGGAAAAAAAAATTGACCGGCATTCAGCTTTACTCTGTCCGCGACGATATGAAGAAGGACCCCTCCGGCACGCTTAAGCAATTGGCCGCCATGGGATATAAATATGTCGAGCACGCCAATTACGTCGACCGGAAATTCTATGGATATTCCGCGAAAGATTTCAAAGCCCTCCTGGATGGCATGGGCCTGAAAATGCTCAGCGGCCATACGAGGTTCGACCCGCAACACTGGGACGAAGGAAAAAAGGAATTCTCGGATTCATGGAAATGGACGGTGGAAGATGCCGCTACCGTCGGACAACAGTACGTGATCAGTCCCTGGCTGGATGAAAGCATGCGCAAGACCATTGACCAGATGCTCCGTACCATGGACGTATTCAACAAGAACGGGGAACTGTGCAAACGATCGGGCATGAAGTTCGGTTATCACAACCATGACTTCGAATTCAGCGCCGTATTGGATAATAAAAAAGTATTCGATATCATCATGCAGCACACGGACCCTGCGCTGGTGGCCCAGCAGCTGGATATCGGCAATCTCTATAACGGGGGCGCCGTCGCCATTGCCATCGTCATGCAATATCCCGGCAGGTTCGAGCTGATGCACGTGAAGGACGAGATCAAAGCTACCAGCGGAAGCGAAAAATATGAAAGCACGATCCTCGGTGAGGGCATCGTGAATACCAAACAGGTGATCGATCTTGGAAGAAAATCGGGTGGTACCTATCAATTTATTATTGAACAGGAATCTTACCAGGGCAAAACCCCGCTCGATTGCGCCAAAGCCGATCTGGAAATTATGAAGAAATGGGGATACTAGCCCCCGGCCATTCAAAACGGAAAAGGGCCCCGGACTTGCTTGCTTCGGAGCCCTTTTTTCTACGACTTTGCGGCCCGGTAATACTAGTCAGCATCTTGTTTTGTCCGACAGCAGCGCTATCCCAGGAGCGCTTGTATGAATCCTCCGGGCAGGCCTTCCGCCTGACAGAAAAAGGAGGCTCCTATCTATCCTCGCTCCCTCTGAAATGCCTGGAAAAAGAATTCCCCTACAAAACCGGCCTCACCTACCTGGATTCCTCTTTTGTCGCGCCGCCAAAGGATTATCATCCGGCTTTTTATGGATGTTACGATTGGCATTCCAGTGTCCATGGTCACTGGATGCTGGTGAAATTATTAAAGACATTCCCCCGGCTTCCCGAAAGGGCGATCATCCGGACTAAGCTAAGCAGCCACCTGACGGCGGAGAATATACAAAAAGAGATCGCCGTCTTTAAAGGAGATAATGCCGGCTTCGAGCGGACCTACGGTTGGAGCTGGCTGCTGTACCTGCAAAGGGAATTGCTATCCTGGAACGATCCATGGGCAAAAGAGCTAAGCCGGAACGTTCAGCCTTTGGCCGATTATTTCTCCGCTGCCTGGATCAAATATCTGAACAATATCGTTTATCCCATCCGGGTCGGCGAACATACGAACCTGGCTTTCGGTTTGTCCTTTGCCTGGGATTATGCCCTGACGGCGGGCGATACGTCCTTGCAAAAAGCCGTCCGGTCCGCGGCCCTTCGTTTCTACCGGCGGGATAAAGCCTGCCCGGTAAGCTGGGAGCCGGGAGGCAATGATTTTTTAAGTCCCTGCCTGGAAGAAGCAAAGCTGATGAGCCGGGTGTTGAGCCAACAAGCCTATCTGCCCTGGCTGAAAGCATTCATACCGTCCTTACTGACCCATCCCGCCTCCTTATTCAAGATCGCCATTGTCCGGGACCGGACCGATGGCAAGCTGATGCACCTGGATGGATTGAACCTGAGCCGCGCCGCCTGCCTGTTGGAGATCGCCCGGAAAATACCGGCGGAAAATACCCCGGCGATCAGGCTATTGGCGTCGCAGCTGCTGGACGCCGCGATGCCGCATATCGTCTCCGGCAATTATGTAGGCGAGCACTGGCTGGCTTCCTTCGTCGTCTATGCATTGTCCCAGGATCTATAAGGGTTTCAGCCCCGATACGCCGGCCGTCGACGCCGGGCCGTCCACATAGGTGAACTGCGCCTTCTTATTCCCGATCCATATTTCGAAATCACCGGGCTCCGTCACCGTCTTCATTTGCGCATTGACGAAGGCCAGGTCGCTGCGGTCCAGCGTGAAGCTGACCGTCTGCGTTTCTCCCGCTTTCAGTGATATCTTTTTAAAGGCCCGGAGCCGGCGCATATTCGGCGTGATGCTGGCGTAGAGGTCGTGCGTATAGAGTTCGACGGTATGTTTGCCGTCCCTGCTGCCGGTATTCTTCACGGTAATGCTGACGGTGAGCGGAGCGGCGGCTTTCAGCTTATCGGCGCTCAGCTGGAGGTCTCCATATTTGAAGCTGGTATAGCTCAATCCCCATCCGAAAGGGAACAGGGGCTGGTATCCCTCCATATTCATATCCGAGTTGAAGATCTCGCGGACGTCTTCCGTAGGCTTACGGTCATAGAGCACCATTTCGCCCATGCTGCGCGGATAGCTAAAGGGCAGTCTCCCATCCGGGTTATAATCCCCGAACAATACATCGCTGACGGCTTCGGCTGTCTTTTTGCCGCTCCAGTACGCCATCAGGATACCTTTCATCGATGACGCAATACGGGTGATGAAACGCGGCCTTCCTTCCGTCAGTACGAGGATGACGGGCTTGCCGGTATTGGCCGCGGCCATGGCCAGGGCCAGCTGCTCGTCCGGCAGGGCGAGGTCCGTGGTATTGCCGGGACTCTCCGCGTAGGCATTTTCTCCCAGGCAGAGCACGATGGCGTCCGCTGCGCCGGCGGCGGCCTTCAGTTTCAGGGTGTCGTAATTATCCGCGCTGCCGAATCCCTTTACACTGGTGGTGAAGGTATTCGCCGCGCCGATCTTATCGCTGATGGACTGGAGGATCGTCCTGCTGTCAGCAGGATACCACTGTTCGTCCTTGCCCTGCCAGGTATAGCTCCAGCAGCCGTTGAGGGCGCTGATGCTTTGAGCGGAAGGACCTGCTACCAGCACTTTCATATTCCTGGCCAGGGGCAGGATGCCGTTGTCATTTTTCAGTAAGGTCATCGCTTCGCGCGCCGCCTGCAGGGCCAGGTCCTGGTATTCCGGTTTGCCGAAATTAGCCGCGGCGGCCTGCTCGGGATAAGGATTGTCGAAGAGTCCCAGCTTCAGCTTCAGGAGCAGGATGCGCCGGACCGCATCGTCGATGCGGCTGATGGGGACCTCTCCTTTCTGCACGGCTTCTTTCAGCAGGTCGAAGAAAGAGAAATCCATGGGCACCATGCTCATGTCGATGCCGGCATTGATCGCCAGGGCAACGGCCGCACGGGGACTGGCGGCTACATTATGCCGCGTGTGCAGGCGGATGATATCTTCCCAGTCCGTGACGATCACGCCCTGGAAGCCCAGCTCCTTGCGGAGCAGGCCGGTGAGCAAATATTTACTGGCATGAACGGGAACTCCGTTGATCTCCCCGGAATTGACCATCAGGGTGGATGCTCCTGCCTGTACCGCCGCGCGGAACTGGGGCAGGTAATATTCCCGCATTTCTATCTCCGGAAGGTAGATGGGCGTGCGGTCTTTTCCCGTACGGGATGCGGAATAAGCCAGGTAATGTTTCATGCAGCTCGCTACGGCGGTGGGGTTGCGAAGACCGTCCTCTTCATAGGCTTTGATCGCGAGTGCGCCCATGCTCTTGCCGATATAGACGTCCTCCCCGTAAGTCTCCGGGAAGCGGGACCATAGGGGCTGACGCCCGCAGTCCAGCACCGGTGCGAAATTCCAGCGCACGCCCGAAGCGCGCAGCTCTTTGGCGGTCACTTTAGCGGCGGCGGCGGCCAGCGCGGTGTTACGGGTGGCCGCCATCCCGATATTCTGCGGGAATAAGGTGGAGTTGAGGGTATAGGTCTGGCCATGGATACCGTCCAGCCCATAGATGACGGGGATCTTCAGCCGCCCTTTCCTGGCTTCGTCCTGGATCTGTGTGATGACCTTATGCCATTGTTCTACGGTGAGGGCATGACCCGTGACATTCAGGATCGAACCCACTTTATAATCCAGTACGGCCTTCTTCAGGGCGGCCATGTCCAGGACGCCGTCCTGCGGCGTGCATACGACGCCCAGGGTGACCTGCGTCATCTGGCCGATCTTTTCATCCAGTGTCATTTGCCCCAGCAGCGTAGTGGCTTTTTGCCGGTCGGCAGCGGTCTGGGCAAAAGTAAAAAGCAGGAGGAACAGGCAGGGGATGGCTAGCGCAATCTTTTTCATCGGCTAAATGTAAGGATTAGCCCTAATCCGGCCCTAATCCGGGTAGATGAACTTTTGCCTATTTCTTATATTAATCCGACCATTGCCGCTCAGGCCAGGTCTTTTAATCCCTTCAGGTAATCGTATTGCAGGTCTTCATGCATGGTGGCGATCACCGTCCTGATCTTTTTCAATTGCTGCTGGTAAAGGTTGTTGAGGACGGGACTCTTCTGAATGGGGATGCCGGACTGTTGGATCTTCGTGCAGTAATAGGTGAGCAGTTCCGCTTCGGCCTGTGGTGATCCTGTATAACGGATCTGTTTGGCGGTGGTGCGGAGGATCTTGCGGAGGCTTTTTTTGGTAAGGTAGAGCGTAGGACGGGGCAGCTCTTCGAATTCAAGGTCGATCTCTTTTTTCACATTCTCTACATAGGTAGCTTCATCCGTCTCTTCGAAGAGGAGGTAGGTGAGGAGTTCCTTATTATCTTTTTTGAACTTGGCCAGGCGGAGGCATAGTTCCAATAGCCGGGAGGGCGGGAGCGTGGTCAGTTCCTGTTTGATCTCATGGACGGTTGCTGCTTTCATGCACCTTAACGGGTTTATTAGCGGCTAAGCTAAAGAAAAAATCAGATAGCCCGTGAGCGATATTTTCTTCCTTCCGCATGCTAACGGTTGTTAGTATTTTTTCTTACCTTTATACCCAAATTTCAAATCCCGATGAACAAAAAAGAAGTCGTTATCGTTGCCGCCGTCCGCACGCCGATAGGTAGTTTCGGAGGATCGCTGAAAGATTTTTCCGCTACCCGTCTGGGGGCCATTGCTATCAAAGGCGCCTTACAGCAGTCCGGTCTTCGCCCCGATCAGGTGCAGGAAGTGTTGATGGGTTGCGTATTACAGGCCAATCTTGGGCAGGCGCCTGCCCGCCAGGCGGCGAAGTTCGCAGGTCTGCCCGATGCCACGATCTGCACGACGGTCAATAAGGTATGCGCCAGCGGCATGAAGGCGATCTCGCAGGCCGCCCAGTCCATTGCGTTGGGAGATGCGGAGATCGTCGTGGCGGGCGGGATGGAAAGCATGAGCAATACTCCTTTCTACGTGGAAAATATGCGCTGGGGGAATAAGTTCGGAAATACGACCCTTATAGATGGGCTGTCAAAGGACGGTCTCACGGATGTATACGATGGCAAGGCCATGGGCTTTGCCGCGGAGCTCTGCGCCTCTTCCTGTAAGATCAGCCGGGAGGATCAGGATGCCTTCGCCGTGGAGAGTTACCAACGCGCGCAGGCCGCCTGGGCGGATGGGAAATTCAAAGACGAAGTGGTGCCCGTAGAGATCCCGCAGCGCAAAGGCGATCCCCTGCTTTTTGCAAAAGATGAAGATGCTTACAATGTGAAATTCGATAAGATACCCGAATTGAAACCTTCCTTTCAAAAGGACGGAACGGTGACGGCCGCCAATGCTTCCACCTTGAATGACGGTGCGGCGGCCCTGGTATTGATGAGCGCGGAGCAGGCGGCGCAGCTCGGTCTGAAGCCATTGGCGAAGATCGTTTCCTATGCGGATGCGGAACAGGCACCGGAATGGTTTACCACGACGCCGGCCCTCGCCGTTCCGAAAGCGGTCGCCAAAGCCGGGTTGAAAATGGAAGATATTTCCTACTGGGAATTGAATGAAGCCTTCTCCGTGGTAGGCATTGAAAATACGAAAAGAATGAAACTGGATCCCGCCAGGGTCAACGTACACGGCGGCGCGGTCGCGCTGGGCCATCCTCTGGGTTGCAGCGGCGCCAGGATCATTGTCACCCTCCTGCATATCCTCCGGCAGAATAAGGCCAGGTACGGCGCGGCCGGGATCTGTAATGGGGGAGGAGGCGCATCGGCTATGGTCATAGAGAATTTATCCTTATAGAGAGGTCCCTGTGTTGCCGGACCGGTGATCGGCTTCTTCGGGACGGGTCTTCAGCTCTTCGATGTCTTTCTCCATCGTCTGGATCTTCTTCAGCAGATACTCCATGGATGGGTCTGTCTCCCGCGCCAGCGAAGAGGGCAGCGGTTCCATGTCGTAGGGCTTGGCTCCCGGGAAGGTCCGGGCGGCGGGAGCTGCTCTATCCCCCATGACCGCCTGCAAAGTTTTTTCTGCCAGGTCCACGCCGAAAAGCTCATCCAGGGATACACCAAAATGCCTGCTCATAAAATATACCTCCTTCACGCTGGGAAAATTGGATCCTTTCTCCCAGTTCGCAATGGTGGTCTGCCCCTTGTGCATGAATTTTCCGAATGCTTTCTGACTTTTAAAGTCTCTTTTCCGGAAGAACTGTATGTTTTTTCCTAAAAATTCCATAGCCATTTAGATACTTGATCAACTAAATTAATTAGTAATAAATCTATTTAATTGCTTAAATTTACATAAATAAACTCATTTTTAAAAAAATATCAATTTAGTTGATAGAATGGGTCCGAGACTTTTTCATCATAAACCTTATTTTATGCATACCTCCCTGGATCACTTGCTCCCTTCCCG
>Ga0307517_10000688_pt1 | contig 58122 bp, 44 predicted proteins | sample 23_EM_MG_FD_194515 | JGI IMG/M metagenome (GOLD analysis project Ga0307517, IMG submission 194515) | Populus trichocarpa ectomycorrhiza microbial communities from riparian zone in the Pacific Northwest, United States - 23_EM | ecosystem: Host-associated > Plants > Roots > Unclassified | place... | reverse complement strand
AACTTTATGCGCCGTCGCCCGATTCACCTGCTTCCACTTGCATAAGGTGCCCGAAGGTCTCCCCTCATATATCCTGCGAACAGGATCCGGTCGGACGGACGGCCGCGACGTATACGGTGTTATAAGACGTGTTCCATTGATAGTGGTCTTTGGTGTTGGGACGCAACTACCCAGGCGGCCAGTGATGACGCGCTGTCCCAACGCCGGGGCTGGAGGGGGGTGTTATCTTTTTCCTTCGAAGTTCGTGTGCGTCAAGGTAGGGTAACTTTGCCCTGTAAATCCTTACGGGGAGTCCGTGTGCCTAACAAGTATTTACCGGTTTGATCCACCAATAGAAATCATTGTCGAAGCTAGGGTAGGCTTAGCAGAGCAGGTTAACAAAATTATGAATACCAGTTGATGGGCTCTAACAGGCTCAGCTTGAATAGTCTTTACTGTTTACTAGAACATATTTCCTTCTGACAGCAATTTTGTATTGGATTGAGGGGAGAAGTCTTAGTGCAGATGGTGGACGCAGTGAGTAAATACAGTATCCCTGGAGCCATGTGAAACAGTAAATTTCACGCCCAGACCAGCTTAAATACTGTCCACGTTAATATCTTTCCATAACAAGCTTTGCATGCCTAGGATGCTGAGTCGTTTGAGCATTAAAAGGGCTGAGAAATCAGGTTTCCCCACAAAACACAACAAAAAGCTATCCAGTTTTGGCCTTAGCCTGGTGGGCACAAATTTTACTGTTTCACACCGCCCAAGGGATAGTAGGGTAGAGGAATGCATTGTTGAAAACTAGTATTATGTAAGCCAACAGAGTGAAAAAAGAAAAGAGCCAGTCCGTCCCACTTGCGTTCACGTCCCACTTGCTTTCCCTGACTATGAGCGACAGCGAAATAGGAGGGGAACCCTCTATTACCTCCATTACCATCAAGAGATCACCACAGCACCTCTTTCCGTGAAGGCTTTGCTAAAGTGAGTGCACTGTCAAGTGAGAGGTTTAAGGTTAGGCCCTAAGGGCAGGGTACAGACAACCAGAACACTACTAGGGGAATTGCCAAAACACTTGCTGAGCAGGTAGTCGATAGAAATAACATGCCCGAGAGATAGAATATTAAGCAATTAGCTTCATGTGGTTGTAGCTGGATGGAAACCTTGTAGGGAATGAGGATTCTCATGCCCCCGATTATTTGCTTACGTAAGCAGCCTCTGTGCTTTGGCTCCCTTCTCGCTTAGGTTTTTTTTTTGCACTCGATGTCTACATGACCCGCCGTAAGATGACGGTGTGCTACGGTTAGGTTCGGAGCAACACCCCCCCCCTTCGAGAGTGGCGGCTGATTAGAGTTCGCCCAGGCTGATTTCGCGCTTGATAATAATGATGTCCGCAGGGCTGTGTTAGCCGGGGCGGCAGGCGGGGTAAAGGACGCGATAGCACCAGCGGTAGGGAGGGGAGCCTGGGGGGTTGAAAAACGGAACGTATGAATGCGCGCTAGAATGTGCAGAGATCGCGCTAAAATTAAGGGTGTTCGAACCAGGGTATGAAATTGCTTGTTCTAGAGGGGAGAAAGGAGGAAAGGAATATTATCACGGGATTACCGTATACTACTACTTTTGGTAAGAATACCACCGAGGGTGCTATCTTCAACCATTCCTCACCATTAGCGACCCGCCCGCACCCCCGCACTCTAGAATGCACAAGCACATCGAAAATATATTATGCATCCAGTAACTAAGGTGCACCCCCCCCCCGCCGCGATCCCCTCCTCTCCCAGCCTTCACAGCCGCTCAGAACTCTAACTGTACCCAATTAAGCTAGTGGCGCCTCAAATTCAAATTCGCGCTACTCGCGCGTAACTAGTACAGAACACAAGCACAGTTGCCAGCGGCAAATCTCAAAAATACTGTATTATAAAACCCACCCACCCCCAAGCCTCTTCAAATCAGATCCAGGAGGAGAGCTAGCGACAGATCTCTTTAGCGACCGGGCAGCGACCGGAAAGAAGGAAGGGAGGGGCCGCTGAGCCTTCCTCCTTGATGCGATGTTTTGGGCTGAAAAAGCCTAGTCGGATGGGGAAGTGTAGGATAGGCCACGGAGGTGGCGGCTCTTGTTGTCCGGAGTTGAAAGAAACGGCCGTGGGATGTATGTGCTGGGTAATGGAAGGGGGGGGGTGCACTAAATTAGATGGGTGTTGTAGAAGTTTGTTAGAAGGGACAGCTTTTCACCAATAATCACTCGGCTTTTTCAGACGCTGCTAGGTTTCTATCGAAAGCTGCCATGGGACAATGCTTTTTTGGAATTGGGCAAATAGTTTATGATACAAAGATGGAGAAGCCCCATATATACACTCCACACACCCGCGGCCACGCCCCAGGTGTGAAAATACAGTTACATCGCGACCCCCTGAACCCCATTCATCCGGCGCTCCTGTTTCTGCTGCCACTTCACTTTCCTCTTCTCCTTATTCAGCCTTTCCATTGCCTCGCGCTTCTCCCTAGCCTGCTTCTTCTTCGCTGCCTTCTCCTGTTTCTTCTTTTCCTTCAACTCCTTCTTCCGCCCCTTAAGAAAGACGTTCGTCTTGTCCTTCACAATGGACTTCACCCCATCGCTGTGGCGGCCCCTAATAGCAACTAACTTTGACATGCTCCTCTCGTTGTCATTTCCAATCTTGATGTTTCGCTTCACGCGGGTTTTCGCTCCAAGAGCCCAGAGATCACCCCACCTGCTCTTTCTGGCGTCCGTGTACTCCACTTTTCCGAAGCTCTGGGGGACAGTCCAGCGTTCGATCAAGCCTGCCGGGGTGCACACGTCGAGTATGACATGCCCGTCGCGCTTGAGAGGCGGTTGGATGGCGCGCGGAAGAGTTAGGCTGTAATTGCGGAGCTGTGGCATTGTGTACGGGCTTTGAATTGGCGTGCTGGGTTCGCCGTCGACGGGGGTTGTGGTGAAGTCCCCTCTTGTTGGGTTGATCTTGTTCTTTGTGTCGGCGCGGTGGTCAATGCCACGGCGAAAGGCGACGTATGAGTATTCGAGGTCCTCGTGGTCTTTGGACTGCTTGTGCATGAGTGTTCGCATATACCAGGGGCGCTGATAGCGTTGTGAGAAGCGGCAGTAATCTTTTCGTCGAGTGCCATCTGTAGGGCCGAAGGCAAACATGGGGCATTGTTCGTGATTCGTGCATGGGGCAATTATAGCGCCGGGCCCCTTTTCGACGGGGGGGTTAGTGGAGCCGTCGGCATTCGTGGTCTGGGGAGATTGAAAATCCTCACCAACGTCCTTGATGTAGTCCCTTAGGATGATAGAGCGGGCTCTGGCGATGGCCTCGAAGCCCATTGGTATGCCTTTTTCGATCATCAAAAGGACACCGCCATTTGGGTTTAGGTGCGACCAGAGTTGTTCAATGACTTGGCGGCGGTAAAAGTCCTCTACCAATGGGAGGAGTCTATTGGTAGCAATGATCAGATCGTAGAGTTTCCTCGGCTGAGCCTTATTCTTCTCTGTCGGGCCCCCCGGCGTGTAGTGTAGGTTTTCGAAATAGATATCCGGCATTCGGGGAATAAACGTGGTATTTTCCAAGAATTTCGAAAGCTTCTGCCTAAGAACGAGAGGGGCTGTGACAACAACGGCCCGCAATTTGCTCCTCTCCCTTGCCGCCGGCAGAGCCTTCCCATCCGGGCCAGGTGGTGGCTTCCCCGCTCTCTCTAAAAGCTCATCCTTCCTTCTCTCCTCTTCTGCCTCAACAATACTCCGCCAAGCAAATATCCCAGCGCCCCCACTCCCCACATCAAGCACATTCCTAATACCCTGCTCCTCCCCATCCCCACCGAGCACCCAATCGCCGCCCAGCCGTTTGCGCAACTCAGTCAACGAACTCAAGCATTGCGCGTACAGCCCTGGCATCACCGCCGCGAGAAATACGTTCGCATCCATATCAGACATGTGAGTATGGGTCGGGTTCGATAGGATATCCAGACAGCGCTTGCTCCGCTTCGCCGCATAGATGGGCGAGAAGGTGAATAGTGAACCGCCGAGAGTGTTTTGTGCAGCTTCCATCAGATGTGGAGTCGCAACATCCGCTATGAGAGATTCTGTCCGGTTCCTCATTGACGGCGGAGGTAGGATGGTACCCGGGTGCGTTCCGAATCGACCGATGGAAGTGAGCGGATGTGTCCGATGGGGGGGAGGAGAGCCCGCACGGAACCCATCTATTTTTTCCCTTTCTACCTCTTCGGGGTGCGCGATTCGCGGGGCAGCTCGCGCGTATAATGCCTCCTCTGCAGGCGTCCCCGGGGGTAGAGATAAATGGTCCTGTTCATCGGTCTCATCAAATTCCATCTCGACCTCTTCCTGCGGAATCCCTACTCCATCCTCGTCGTGCACCGTAACCCTGCCTTCTTCGGAATACTCTTCAAAATCCTCCACCCTCTCGCCCGGTTGTAATAGTCGGATTGGGCGGCCATAGTACCTTTCGTAGAGTTTGTATTCGCTCTCGTCCAGTAAACCAGCAGGGAGGTATTCGCCATACTGCTCGCGTATCTGTCGCACATATTCCCCTATGGGCGGTTTTATTATTATCGCAGGGGGAGCTAATAGAGGAGAAGGTGTTGACGGTTCTCGTGAACGGTGTGGAAGTGTTGTGTGAAGGGGGCGGAATTTGAATTGAGAACCCAAAGCTAAGAGCCGTTTCGACAGCGATAAGTAGCGAAGTGTACGGCAAGCTGCGAACATCGAGGAGAGGAAGTGTGAAGGATTCCTTGTTGGGGAGAATTGAAGTGGATTGAAGTGAGAATGTACAGTAGTGGAGAGGTTTTAATTTTTTTTCTTCTTTTTCGCCCACAACAATAAAAATTGCGATTATTGAATTAGGTAAGCAGCTTCAATAAGGTACCTCTGAGTTACCGGTATCACAGGCTGTAGGCCTGAACAAGAGAGCTTTGGAGCAAGTATTATGATATGCAAACAACGACAAAGCATAAGGCTATGAACAAGATAAACCATCTCCAATAGCTGTACTGTGCTGCACTCTAGTGCAAATTAGGGTGCGGGTATCATAATATCACCTAAAACACAAACGGTACTGTAGTACATACTCTTCTCCAATTCTTACAGACAGCACAACTCGGATAACAATAGCATAATAATATGGCACATACAGCGCACACAACACGGTAAACCTATAAGCTCAATGCTACACTTATCTCCTACCCTCATACTTGCGACTTTCTCTACCAACCCACCACCACCACCACCCCTTCAATTCACTTCACACACCTACACACGTCTCGCAACTTAAAATACCTTCGCACACACCTTCACACCTTTCCCCACACATCGCAGAAAAGAAGAAGAAGAAAAATGCCCCCTACCCAAGCACAACTAGAAGCTTGGATTATCAAGCGCTCTTACGAGGTTGGCTTCAGCGATAACGGTACCTTTGTCGGAAAGAAATTGCTATTACAGAAATTACTACGAGATAGGTTCAAGTACGGTTTCGCTAGTTTCCCCGAGGAGGAGATAAAGCTAGCTTTCGCGAAGCTGTGTACTCTGGGACTCGCAATGAGGTTGAATGATGAAGGTGCAACCCGAGCTCGCGACAAGAGAGATCAGTGCAATTCTGAGAGCGGGAACGGGGCTCCGAACGGCACCACCCCTGGAACAACCCCTAGTAGTACCCCGGCTCCCCCCCCCCCCAAAGGACGGGACGTACCGCCAGAGCCTACCGCTCCCAAGAGGTCTTTTGCTACCCAACTGATAAACCACCGCCCCTTGTATGATAGCTAACCCTTATTCTGCTGCAGTGGTAGCCCCGATTTCTTCGATGCCATCAGTGAACCCGTCGACGTCCGTCCCTTGGAGCCAAACCCGAGCGAATCCACAAGAAGCCAGCTTCCAAATCTTCCCTACTGCGCCCAGCATAACATCACCACCTCACTGCAGTCAATCCTCGAAGGGGCCTGCTTCAAATTTGCCAAGCGTCATGTCCCGGAGCTGCTCACTCGAAAGCGATGGACCTGCGCTCACTCGGCAGAACTTTCCATGTGGACCAAGGAGTTGTCGAAAACATTCGAGCAGAAACCATCGAGCATCCAGCTCGACAGGATTGGCGGCGTAACCGAGCTCCCCCAACTGCTAAAGAGTCTCGACGAGCTTCGTCACAGCGCCGTCCATCGAATACCCGTTCAAGCCGACAAATTAATCCTGTTCATCAGCGCCTCGCTACACGCGGCCGAGATTCTGGGCGATGAGGATAAGCAGAAAGCTATCAAAGCTATCCTCTGTGCTGTCCACACCGCTCTCGACAAACAGAAGATGGAAAAGCAAAAAATCGAGGATGCCCTGTCCGACCAACTTCAAACCATCGAAATCCAGAAGGAAAAGCTAGCCAAGCAAGCCAAGGAGGCCAAGAAGCAAGCCGAAGAATTGACCAATCTGCTGGACGATGAACTGGGGGCCATCATATCCCGGGAGTTACCCGTGGGCATAATTTCGCACTAACCAACTGATGTTTTTCCGCGCCACGAGGTAGGTAGCATAAACCCCCCACCATTCCGCTTGTATCATACCTTTATTGACCGGTGCTTTTCCCATTTGAAAGCCTCTCGCACTTGGAGATTCGACTATTCGGCGACGGACGCACCAGAAAAGATCTAGTGCTAGCTAGGCTAGCAACGGTGTATATGTATAGAGACATGGGGTATTGTTAGTGTCGATGACAGAACATTGTGCAAGAATACCTCCAAGGGGTTTACCATTAGCGTATGAGTAATGAAATTCTGCAAGTCGCCAGGTTTCTAATTCTTCAGGGGCTAATCCACTTGTGCTATTTATTACTACCCTGAGCTTGAACCGATAAATCATTAAGTCTGACCGTTGATCCCCCGCCTATTGTAGAAATCCCTACCTAGCAACCCGCTACGGCGCCCTCCTTCACCCAAGTTGTAGCAAAATGCAAAGCAAATCATTTAACATCTATCGCGAAAGAGAGAGGGGGGGAGCAGTATCAACCTCCGCGATTCTTCCCCTCCCTCGCAGCGCAGAGCCCAAACCGGCAATCATCAAGATTGAACATAGCACTCCAAATTCCAACTAAACTTAGATAGCGCACATCCCCCCAACAATAGCTTAAATCCAGCACCGAAAGGGTTTAGTTTAATATACCCAGACATCAGAGCGGCCGTATCCCAGTCCGTTCCTTCCATCCTCAGCACTCCAATACTAGAATGGTGGATATATTTTTCCCCATCCGAGCATTCCCATCAAGAGTTAGAAGCGATAACCACCCGGAGGAGGGTAAAAAAAACCCCCACAGCAGCACATCCCTCCCTCCCTCCGTAAATCCGACAGACAGACGGATTGATAACCGTCGTTCGTATGATATTACCATACAACTTTTGCATTTGCATCTCACGATAGCAAGATGAACCAACTCAGGCCAATCGTACAACCAACATCTAGCCAAACCGCCAAAACTTCGCCCCTACGTACATCCCAAACACCACCTCAACCGAGAACAAGTGCATCCCACACGTCTTCCCAACCCCCTCGCTGGCAGAAGCGGTCCCCGGAAGTAAGCTCTTCCCCAAAAATAGTTAGTCCCCGAGAAGAACTGACCCTTCGCAAGCTGGAAGGAAATCCGCCTCACCGCTACCCGAACCTACGAGTGGTATATATCTGCGAGCTAGCCAGCCAGCCAGGCGCAGGCGCGGCAGCCTCGGGTTCGGCGAGGTTTCTTGTATAGAAACTTTGTTGGAGATGGAGGAAGGAAGGGGAAGTTTTTATTCTGAGTTGATTGATAGGAAGGAAGGGACGGACTTGGGCTTAGAGACTTGGTTCATCGGCTTACCAGGACTACATTAGGGAAGAGTGGAAAGACCGCATATGTGGATGGTTTGGAAAAAGTATGGCTAGATACGAGTTGTCGATAGTATGTGGATTGGGGAACGGGGGCGCTCAGGTCAGGTTCTGATGAAGAGCTTGCGTGAGGGGACGGTGCTCTTTCGACTGCTAAGGGTCACTGCTAAGGGTCTTGGTTATGCGGTGTGCTGGTCTAGCTATCCTCAGGCTCTTTGGGAGCTATGGTGTGCTGATGAGGGGGGTGGAATTGTGCCTTGTAAGTGCTCATAAGATATCACTCAACTGATATGAGGGTGATGCTCCAAAGTGCCCCGAAGTGGTACCGGTAGTTTGAGGCCGTAAAGAGACTTCCGGAGTCAGTTTTTGAGCCCCCCCCCCACCAGACGTTTCGTATGCGCTCCGGAGCCGTATAATTTCTTGTATGATGCAGGTAAGAGATAACTTTCCACCGACCCTACAGAACCCACAAAGGGACAGTCTTTTTACACCAAGTAGAGGGGGTTAAGGGTCACCGAAGCGTAATGGTTTTCATTTGTTCCTGGGTCACTCGGCCAACGAGAGAGCAGGAAGTTTCTGTCGTCGGTACTATACATTTTGGGTTCGGCTCACTTTTTTCCCCCTCCAAAAAAGCGCATACCAATTCCAGTCAAGTACCCTATTCGCCTCACTTACCCTCAACCCCCTGTGCACACCCATCCACACAACTTCTTCACCTCGTTGCGCAACATCTCCCATCTGAAACGGTTTCTCTCAGGCGCAATTGACAGGACCCAACGAGACAAAATGCACAACACAATCCAAAAAAAGAAACAAAAAAACAAATTATCCCGCTACCCCCCGTAGGACCTGAAGCGCTGGAACTCCCTTTATCCCCTTCTCACTCTTAAGAGAGTGATAAAACGCCCAATATGCCGTGGTAACGGGTGTGAGCTGCCCTTCGTCAAGGTAGGTTGTGACATAGTTGGAATCTTCCAATTGTTTCATGAAATTGGTGAAAAGCTCGTAGAATCTGTGGCTAGGAGTCTGAAGGCCGTCAGATTTAATGGTAGCATGAAAGTTTATAATATTCAATGTTTCCCGGTGTGCTAAGGATGTTAGCATTAGTCTATAATGAGAGTATTTCAGTTGGGAGGAATTGCTTACAGATTTGCCAAATAACGTGGGGCGTGAACACATAAAGGCTCTTGAAGACAGGAACATCATCTCTCCGATACAGGGCAGCCGCTTTGTACAATTCGGCATCCGCTTTAACGTCCCCACCGTGAGCGATCGAGTTTCTATCACAAATATATCTTTGGTCTGCCTGGTCTATAATCCCCATTTGCGTTCGTTTATAGTTGACTAAGAAGCAGTGCCTGATAAGAGCATAGGCAGGGACGGATAAGGTCAGGTTTGTAACCTGACCTTGTAATGAGGTAAGTGCGACTCCATTCAATCCGACTCGGTCCCTTAAAGAAGATATTTCCTTCCTCAACGAAGATATTTTCCTGTCTAGGGCTTTTACTGATCCTGGAACCGTGGCCCAGGCATGGCCATGACTATTTGCAACAGTAAGGGTTGGAGTATTTCGATCAACAGAAAAACTATTATTTTCCAATATCTCTGATCGGTTCTTTTGAGCACTCGAGATGATATGTTCGTCATTACCAATCTCGGCCCTGGCCGCTACACTTGCCTGAGGCTCACAAGTGTCAAGGCTCTCAGGAGTTGTGGGTACCCCTGGACCTGGGGTTCCATCCTGCCCCTGCTTCCCCTTTCTCCAAGTCGTTAACCGTTTGACTAAGTCACGCTTCAGCCCATTTTCCGGTAGTCCACACTCCAAGCACAATATCCTGAGCTCCGCAACTTTCAGCCTGTCAAACCTCACTTGAGAGATGTGTTTTTGCCTACTCATCTTGGTCGTCCTGTGCACTTGAGTTAGCAAGCCAAGTATACTACTTAACAAACTGTACTTGCAATGTTTAAGTGTTTTTAAAAATGCTTGGACATTGTGAGTACCATTGAGATTGGATAGGCTGTTGGGGATGATGGTCTCACTCTGTAGTATGCGTTGGAAAAAAATGTTCTTCAGAAAGTGTTGTGAGGGAAGTTTGGAGTTGAGAGGGAAGAATTATGATACAAGATATCAGGCCAGGCGGTGGTATTTATAAATTTACGTCACACAAGCTGCGAGCTTGGCACTGGGACCTTCTACATATGAGTCAAAACTAGTTAAATAGAGAAGTAACACCTATTTAGCTAAGTTAACCTTAAATAACTGCTTTCTAACTTCCTGCCAGCCATTCTAACCTTAACGTAAATTACGGTGATCCCGCTCACTACCGGGATTCCGCTCACCCATGGCAACCAATGAAAAATAAAACCTCAATTGGATTATCTCCATTAATAATAGAGATACAATGGTGAAAATCCAGCTACAGGTACTTCAATATATGGAGAATCAGAATATGTATTTTTAATTTCATATAAATGAATTGTTGCTCTGTTATAGTGGCTTTAAGATCACTTATGCCAGAGAGAACTTGCACTCTTTCCTGAGGATATAAGATTCAAAAACCCCCCAAGAAAGGCATTCTAAAATAGATAGAAGGATAGTATAAGACTTAAGTATTCAGACTCATGAGGTTTTGATTTACTTTACACGCATTTTTCACAGTATTGGTAGTTGAAAAAGTGATATGCTACCACATACAAACTACATACAAATTGTACCAATTTTACCACACCATAGCAACAAATCCACTAAACCTATTGACCCAATCTTTTGAAATCTACTTTATCATGGTTATTTAAGTATGAATGCTAAGTTTAAAGCCTAATAAAAAAGTTTTCCATGTTTGGTACTTTGATTATGATTGAGCTGGCAACAATCTTTACTAAATCCTAATAGTATTTTCGCAATGCAATTGCCTATCATTTTAACTAGCAATCAGTTAGCAGAAAATGTAATACAGTCTGAAAGGTCAGGTTACACTGTCTAAAGCATGCCGAAGTGACAGCTGGTTATCAGACTATAAGTTCAGTACATTTAATTCAATAAGAGCAATATGCTTCATGAATCTTAATAAGATAAGATATACTTGGCTAATATGTATACAAACTATTTGCAGTTGTGCCCTAATACTGGTAAACCTATGAATCAAGTGTTATTTGCTTTAGAGATTTACCTTTTGTGATTTTAAAGTTGAGAAGAAGCTTATTTACACCATAATTTTCATCCTTCTACTACGTGGATAAAATCAATAAATGGTATATTTGTTTGGCTTCAAACACTTTATACTTACTTAAATAACCATAATAAAGTAGATTTCAAAAGATTGAGTCCATAGGTTTAGTGGATTTGTAGCTATCATATGGTAAAATTGGTACAATTTGTATGTAGTTTGTATCTAGTTTCAGATCACTTTTTCAACTACTATTACTTTGAAAAATTCCTTTCAAGTAAATCAAAACCAGCTCAATCTGAATATATAAGTCTTATACTATCCTTCTATCTATTTTAGAATGCCTTTCTTGAGGGGTTTTTGAATTTTATATCCTTATGAAAGAGTGCAAGTTCTCTCTGGCATAAGTGATCTTAAAGCCACTATAACAGAGCAACAATTCATTTATATGAAATTAAAAATACATATTCTGATTCTCCATATATTGAAGTACCTGTAGCTGGATTTTCACCATTGTATCTCTATTATTAATGGAGATAATCCAATTGAGGTTTTATTTTTCACTGGTTGCCATGGGTGAGCGGAATCCCGGTAGTGAGCGGGATCACCGTAATTTACGTTATACCTAAACTGGAATAATTTTTCCATAAGGTATGATATATCCTGTTTGTTAGATACACGCCTTAATTCCTTTCGCAAAGATAATAGGCTCAAGCGTAGTAGTGCGTGCGAACAAATCATGGCCCTCAGCCCAAATGCCGTGAGTCCTTGGCGCTGGGGGACAAAGAAATAGGTTTACAAGTTAGCGCCCAGGGGTGCAACATTTGGTCGTTAGCGATGCGCTCCGTGATTGCATGGTCTGGGGGAGGTGGTCATTTGCTCAAGAGGATCAATAAAAGGATCTCAAAACACCCGAAAGAGGCACCTAAGGCACCACTTTTGAACCGCCGTGATGAAATATCACTCGCAATACTGAATATTTCGAGCGGGGAATGCGGATAGACATAGCAGATATGCGGTGTTGGCAATAAGGGACGAAGAAGAGGGGGCGGATGGATGAGGCGTCCATGATCAAAGGAGGGGGGATCTGTCCATTCATATATACGCCCCTATAATAGCATACAATCCTTGTACTATCTCCCCCTCAAAGCCCACATGTTCTTAACCAGTGAAATTAAAGTGAGTACGATTAAACCGTGCACTGCCCGTGACAGTAGGCCAAGAGCACAGCTTCTAACAACGCATCTACACCAGCGCCTCTAGAAAGCGCATGCCGATAGAGCAAACCGGATGAAAAGGGGCAAATCAAACACTCTATCTCGGACTATTCAACGCCTATTCACTCGCACAAGCACACGTAATCAGCGAATATACGCCACACACCCCCCAACCCCCTGTCTAACTTAAGCACATACCAATCTCAGAAACTCTTCCCTAGTCCTGGTCCTCTTCCTAAAGCACCCCAGCATAGAACTGGTGGTTGTGGTAGCTGTCGTCTTCTCCACACCTCTCATAACCATGCACAAGTGTGCACTCTCCGTTACCACCGCGACTCCCAGGGGTTCCAAAATCTCCTCGATCGCCGCAGCGACTTGCTTCGTGAGGCGCTCTTGCAGCTGCAGGCGTCGGGCAAACATCTCCGCTATGCGAGCGAACTTGGAGAGACCTAGGACTTTGCCGCGGGGAATGTAGCCGATGTGCATCTTCCCGGTGAAAGGGACCAGGTGGTGTTCGCACATGGAGAATATTTCAATGTCTTTCACTATCACTACTAGGGGTTAGCTCGGAGGTAGGTAGGGGAGGAGTGGTGAGCACCCATTTCGTCATGGTCCTCTTGGAAAACAGCGTTATTGACAATTAGCTTAAGATTCTCTTCGTAGCCTTTCGTGAAGTATAGCATCGCTTTCGCATATCGGGAGGGTGTCTCTATAAGGCCCTCGCGGTCGGGGTCTTCGCCGATACATTCCAGTATGGTCCTGATCCTATATCCACCCCATCAAGACATTAGGTATAGCTCTTTCCCCTCCAGCTTCAATTGATAGGGAAACTCACGCTCCGGACAACTTCTCAAGCCTAGCTTCCGCCTCAGCTGGCGTAGCTTCCAACCTTTCCCTCGTACCCGAACCTGCAGCCCCCTATTAGCTCACACTCCGAACCTCCGCAAGTCTGTCCACCCAGGGGGACAGCATACTCGGCCACGACAACCCGTCATAATCGATGAACTGCCGCCTCGAAGCCTCCAGCTCTGCGCGGGGGTGCGCATCGCCGAGGGCCAAAGCGACGGACGTCCGCCTCCGCTGATTCGTGGTAGATTCGTTCGGCACGATATCGTTTGCCGGACCTCCGTTCTCGCGGATCCGGAACACGCGGTGATCGATTTGATTGGTTAGCTGGTCGATGTTTGTCGGTGGGAGCATTTTTGGTTGTGGTAAGATTTAGTATGCGGGTGAAGCACGAAGGGGTGGAACGTCTTTGAGAAAATATGCGATGAAAGATTCCAGGTTTCAGATTTTTTTCTTTTTTCCCCTTCCCTAGCTTTTCGGGAGTGCCGTAGAATTCCACAAATGAGCCGCACCTTGGAATAGGCCGCAACCACCCAAAATCTGGATTACGTGAGCATGATCCATTAGATAATCCGCTGATTTTCAACTCGGTTTTTGGATAAGTCGTGCGGCTTATTCATGGAATTCTACGGGGCGCCGCCCATGAGCTTACCTTAACTTTCTCTACCATGGCAACAGGATCGCTCTTATAGTCGTGAGAACGGGACGGACGGGTACGATAGATTCCCACTCTTTTTAGGCTCAAAGTTGGTTGGGGTTATCGGCCTCGCTGGTGGCCTTGACCTGAACTTTTGCAATCCTTGGAGCCTCATTTTCAACCCCCTCGAGCGGCTTCTCTTTGCACGAGTGATCAGCCGGTCTGAAAATGGGTTACTATAGTTCCCAACTCGGCGACAACCCCCCCAGCATCGTCTGCGGAAGGGGATGGGGCCTAACCACCGTAAGAACTAGAATAGTAGAAAAAATGTGCTCAGGGGCGCGGGGCAGAGGATAGTCCGACTGGCTTTGAGTTTCGTTTGTCTGGGATTTTGGACTTGTATGATATCAAGTTGTATCATATGTATTTTTGTAGACAAAAGCCCTTATGCCTCAGCTAATATTCCTTGTCTTTTTTCCCATTAGGGTGGGGATTTAGAGAAGGATAAAAGCCCAGAAGTCACATGGGCCACCAGAAAGCATACAGGCCGGCAGGGCCCTTGGCAAGCACTGTAACGGAATTATTTTGCTCGCTTCGAGTAGGATTGGCTCATTTTTGTTCTGGGTGAATCCTACCATTCTACCCTCTGTCGCGGTACTCGGGGGTGCATGAAAGTATGTTACATTTTGTGGCGCAGGGTGGCACAAAGTGATAAGAGTTGTCTGGCATGGTCCACACCCAATCCGCCCTATCACTTTGTGACGAACTGTGCCACAAAATGTAAAAGACTTTCATGCACCCCCGAGTACAGTACGGTACTCTTGGTCTTCCACCTTTATCCACTGTTAATAAAAATCACAGTAGTTAGTACATTCGGTGGTTTCTTTTTTTTAAAATTTACTTTACAATTTGCCATCGCGATAACTCTAAAGATAACTCCTTCATATGATATTCTGCTCCTTTTCAGTAGCTGATGATTACTTGTGTACCGGTACGCTACTACTTTATGACCTGGGATATGCCACCAATATTGAGTCGCGCATTAACTTAGTGGCAAACTCAAGCGTTGTGGGTGGCTTGGGCGTGGATTGAGATCAGTCAGTCGCTTGAGGGACTCGGGCTAAAATTCAAATAACATTCGCGGGCACTTCAGGCTGGCACAATAATTTGGACAGATGGACGGGAGTCTTCATTCCTCAATAATGATATAACAAAATTTAATAGAAATTCGCACCGTTCACACTGAATCGCCCATCTGGACAAGGGCTACATCCGGCGCAGCTAAACACCCCTGCAAATATTCCTCCCCGCAGACATGCTCAACAGGAACCAGTCGAGTCTGTGATCGAGCTAATTGGGCCACCCGCCCGTAGGGCCTGTATCATGATACCCCGTCACTACAATCCCCAGATACTGTGCACAGAGATGAATACTCACCAACCCCATAATAAAGCAACCCATCTCCCACTGCCGCATCGAATACATTGTCCGAGATGATGTCCCAGATGGAATCACCTGCGTCCGCATCATATGTCAATTGCAAGTACGGGATAGCGCAGCTTCCATAATCATCCTGGCAACCACCGCCGCAGTAATAACTATTTGCTCCGCACCATCCCTATCGTGTTATGCATCAGTATTGTGGAGCCCCCGCGAAGAGGGGTAAGGAGGAGGGGTACGTTAATGGAGCAGCAGGGACCAGCGTTCCCGGTACCACACGTATACGATATGCCCCCGACTTGATTGTTCGTGCCACACTTATTCGCATGCTCCCCGGATGTCGGCGACTGAGTGCGCTTCACCAAAACGGCCGGCTCCTCATCACGGCGCTTGGCTGGGATGCCGGTCAAACTGGCCCCATAGAATTGAATCGCAACTGGATCTGGATTCGGGTCAGCGGTTGGGTTGGGGACCGGGTTGGCGGCTGTGAGGGACGCAAGGAAGAGGATAAGAGCGAGGTAGAGGGATTTCATTTTGTATTTTTTGGGGCGGGATTTTTTTGGAGGAATTTGATAGGTTCAACAGGCCAGAGTGAACGCTATGGCGAGGGGAAGAAGATATGGTTGGTGGATGGGAGGGGGTTTATATGCTTGCTTGGTAGGGATCGCGGCAGCCCACGAACAGAGCTATCGTAGCCCCTCACAAGATTCTCTTTGATCTCTTTGGTAGCGAAGAGCGAACTATCCCCCAAGTGCTCCCGGGCATCTTGTAGCTAGCAAGGTGAGGGCTCATGACCACTTTCTTTCTTTCTCCCTGGGGAGTAACAGTCGCGCTTCTCTCGAGATCCAAAAGAACCCCCCGGAGTCCCCAGAAGGGTCAAGTCAATATTTACATCTCCTTTCAGTATGCCTCTCCCATCAGTGGCCAGCCCTCTCTGGCCCTGCACTTGTTGTGGACGATGGTTGTACACGTACAAACCAGCAGTAGTATATTTCCTAATCGGGTGCTCAATGGTCAACGATTTGAGCTAGTAAACCGGGCCTTTGATGAAATCCTTCCGTCCTCGCTGGACAGAACAAATGAAAGAGCTACTTACCAGTGGAGCTTTGTCGTGGTGCTATGTGTGTTTCGGCGGGGGAATAGGTAGTATGGAAGGAATTCTTTGGGCAGTGTGAAGGGGGTTGCTGTTGCCGTTGGAATGAATGGCTGGGGGTTGTCTTAGGGTGGCAATAGTTGGTCCTCACGCGTAGGAGCTTGGTAGATGAGGCTCATTTGGATCTCTGGTGACCTATTTCTAGTTAAGGAAGAGCGCTTTCCGGATCTCGTTATTTTCTTAACAAAATCTCCTGGGCGCGGTGATCCACCGGGGGATTAAAGGGGAATATGGATTAAGTTTCCTTAGTCAGCTTTGGGGAGGGTTTGATCATCCGACACTTAGCAGGCTGGGGTGCTGCTATTTGATAGACAGTGTGCTGGCTCGGGCATAGCAAAGGGGAGAGAACCGGAAGGCTTGGGGTATCCAATAAACTACGGTAGCACACTTCTACGATAGCCTTAATGATTGATTATACAAACCTAATTGTCGGAATACGATTATTATACGCGGTAGTCATACCGTTGTTGAGGTTTCAAGATGGACCAGCTGAGGTTCACACCTGTCTTATCTCTCGGAAAACACATTTGTCTGCCCGAACAGAGGGTAATTCTGGTGGGTTTGCCTTGGGCGGTCAATCTCGAGTGGTTTTTTTTATTAGGCGCCTGGTGGATTACGACTACACCATTCAAGGACTACTGGTATTTCAGGAAGGGAATTCAGGAAGGGAGGCATGGCAGTATTGATTGCTAGCCGAGGAAAACTCTTTGATCACAATTGACTGCCCCATCAGAAGTAAGTCCATGTTGTCTCTTCTGGGCTGCTTGGGGTGTGGGCGACTTAGGATGCCGCGGAGTAGGAAGCCCGGGGTTCCTGGAGCGCCTTTAGCTAAGTACCGACCTTAACACAGAGATAGTGTTGAACTGTTTTGAAAATTCCCTTTATGATCTCCGCTCAATCCACTCACCATTTTCTTTGCAAAAGCATTGGTTTTCACGACTAGTAGACTAGCGTCTCTAAACTCTTTGCCACTACCGGTAACATTGCAGACGGGGAGTGAAGCATATGTTACTCCGATAGGATTCAGGAACAAAATTTGCCTCCTCTACCGCAAACTTAAGGTCTCATGTGTAAATTACAAGTTAAATTAGCACGTTGGAACTAGCTTGATATGTTTCCTGGCTACGACCGATACTATATAACAGAAATATATGAATGCTGAGCTTTACTCTTAGCTCACCCAACCCTTACTACACAGCCTAACACCCATGATATTAGCCTCCCGTACTAACTGCTAATATGGTATGCCGTACTGGGGCTCTACTTTCCTGCACTGCTCTCTCCGGCGCATTGTCTTCGTTCCGGCTACCATTCACATCGCCGGCTGAACCGTTTTCCCCAGAAGGCTGCACAGGTGGGAGCCGGGGAACTGCAATGATGGCTTACAGGGGCGGCACTTTATCTGGGAGGTATAGTTGTGCATGCGCTGCTCACGTGAATGTGCTTGGATAGTTTGAAGGGGTGATTGGTATTGCTGAACATGTTTTTTGTTTTCCCCGGGGGGGTGAATTATGCGAATAGGGCTATGTTCTTGAGGGTGTTGGGGGCATCGACTGGAGATTCGGGGGCGGGGTGGGTACTATACTGCTGCTTAGTGAGTGGGAGGTGGCATTAATGGTGGTATTAGGGATCGCGAGTGTAGTGATAATATTACTCAACCGGTGCTGTAGACCTGCCACAGTGATATTGATCCACTCCAATTAAAATTCGCTGACGGATATAATTCCCCCCACCTTTCCCCCTTTCTACATTGCCCCTTCTCCCTCTCTCCCACCAACTAACACCCCGCCAGAAATGGGCTTCAGCGCCGCCTTAGATAGCCTAACCCTCCGCAAGCACCCTGAAGCTTCAGCAGGAACCCCAGCATCACCAGTCGTCACTCGGCAGGCTGCGATCGGCAGTGTCAGAGGTTGTGCAGAAAAGGCGGGAGCCGAAGCGTAAAGTAATGAGACTGATCAATGAAAGAACGAGAGAGAGACGATTTCTTTTCTTGCTTGGTTGCCTATAGAAACGCTTGAGATTGCCGTACTTATAGTTGTAGCCAGTGTGAATATCCGGATATCAATATGATGGTCATCATTACTTCAACGACCAAGTTGGCGAACCCGCTACAACTACCCCAAGCCGTCCACCATTGCTATTTCCTAGATTCGCATGTCCCAAGTTGCCTGACAGTTGGCGGAACATATCCATACCAATCATCACACTGAGGTAATATTTCCAACAGGCAGCACTTCTTCATAACCTCTCAACCCTCAGCTTCCTGCAAGGCCACCCTATGCTAGCCTATCTACCGCCCAGTTCTGGAGGGAACAGGGGCCTATTTATAATAGACTGCCCAAAGGGCAAACCTGCAGATGTGGGAGGCAGCCCACTACGTGTGAGGCTGGGTATCCCCAAAACTCTGCTCCCCGTACCAACTCATGGAGCCGGGCTCTTACACCAAGAACGTACTACTGATAGCCAGTAGTATAGGAGTCCCCTTCACTCTCCCACTCCCAATCTAGCTGTTCCGTAGGAGAGTTATAGTAGTCGCGTGGGCTTCATCTAGATTTTCCGACAAGGCTGGAGTCTGGAGTAGATTAAGCAAGAGTTAAACACCCCCTTCAAGTAATCAACAAAGCTCCCAGTCGAACTAGGCCCGGAGCGGTCCATAGCGTGATATATCGCCGGAAGCACCTTCCTCCCAGCCCACTGCTCGGCTACCCGTCCGCAGAAGCAACAGAGAGGTTCCGACCTAGGAATTCATCGTACCAGTATCAGACTTGAGAATTCTCTAACGGCCAGAATGCGAATCTCTGATCCAAAACCTATCAGGTTCGGGGAAACGGGGGGTCCGGATACTGGCGGCTGGGGCGTTGAGTAGGGATAGGGAGGTTAGAGGTCCGGTGATGGGAGAGAATGACGCGATGGATGTGTAGACGTGCGGGGTGGGTGGGATGGAGGGATTTATTATGATGATCCGCCATAGCAAGTTTGTACATTAGATTATGGATAAATGGAGGCGTAACTATTAACTGGATTTAGGTAACGAAACCACCGTACAAGTGCACTAATTGGCGGAGAAGTGTGGGTACTGAGAAGGGGATTCCGGTCCTATTGGCAGAACGGGTAGATAGTAGTAAAATCTCCTCCCGGAGTGGAAATGAACGAACAAACAGGAAGGAAAAGCAAGAAACCTGAGCAAGTTCCGGGAGGGGCAATCACCGCTCGCGCTGCCGGATGTTAATGAGATCCGTAGATGATCCTCGATAATCACGATGATGAAAGAAAGAAAGAAAAGTCACTAAATCGTGAAGAAGATCGTTCTCTTCATGAGATTGTTCGCGGTTGCGGTTTTCTATCTGCCTACAGTGAATTATAAAATCGCTAAGGACCTTTAGAAAACGTAATCCGAAGCTAGCCCATCCCGTCACCCACGCTAACTACCTATCCATGTACTTAATAAAAGAACTAGCTATCTATGAAAGCGCTATCTAGTGAAATCCACTGCCATACCCCATAGTACTTGTAGCCACGAAATTAGGGATACCCTAGTGAGTGATAGGATTGGATCGAGTGACAGGATGGTGTTTCGGGAGCGGGAGGGAGGAACTAAGGGGAAGAAACCCTACCCCTCTCCGCTCTCCACGCCGCTGGAGCGTTGAAAACCAAAGGCATGTCATAGGATCTGGCAGAGGGTGTGGCGATGCGAGCCATACCATACTCGCAGATGCCGTGCCCCACCCCCTCTCTCCCTCCCTCCATAACGTTTCAGAGACAATGGTAATAAGCCACGATAAGCAAGCGAACACCCGGACGAAACCATCAACTCACAATGCCAGCAATTAGCCTTTCCCCTTCCACCCCCACCCCACCGATATAAAATAGATAAAATTTAGGGCGGTGTACTTTTCCGTAGTGAAAATACATCAATTACCTTGTATAATCGCTGCGGTAAGCATGCCGTGTTCCCCCTGCTCTCCAAAGTGTAGGGTTGCAATACACCCACACCCCACTATCCCGGACGGACAAAATCCTAAGAATCTATCCGACATAGCGAGTGATCCGGGACAACAGGCCAGGCTTTGGTGTAAGGAAATTTAGAACTTATTGAGATTCGTACGAGACAGCGAGGTATCCGGATTATCGAGATCCGGGACAGCGGGGTGTGAGTGTACTTTACTTCGGGGATTCTCCTGCCTAATTAACCCGCTCAAGGTAATAAGTTGGGGCTCCTTGCATCCTCGCTCTTTTGGGCAGTAGAGGGCACCCGCAGCATGAGCTGGAAAATGTGCATTCAAGGCAAAGAATGGTGTGTTAATTTACCAGGCGTGAAGCTATTACGGATTAATCCCTTACCAAATACCTATTGACCGTTTTTGCCAAGAATTTAGCAGTCATTGACATTCCCGGGCATTTTTGCACTCCTACCGAAGGGTTTGAGATGCTTCTAAATCCCGGTTTATCGGTGACGCGCGAGATGTTCCTATTTTATCTCTATTGGAATTTAGAGAACAATTCACTATATAATCTAGTGGAGCGGCGGTTCTCATTAGAGTGGTGGTTGAAATCCTTTGGAGATTGGAATCAGGCAATTGTTTCTTGACAAAAAATCACCGGTCGCAAGAGTCCCTCAAGCAGAAGTGTTAGGAATTTCGAGACCAAAGGGGCTTTGGGTTAGAGAGCTGCCGCGCCCTGGTCGAAGATCTTAATGCTCCAGCCGAATCTGGTACAGTAGCTACTAGATAGTGCCCGCCTTAGGCAAGAGCTGCCCGGATGCATGGAGTGGTAAACTGCACGTCTCAGTGCTCTGGTACTTCTTGCTTGGGATGAGCGCCGCTCAGCGTTCGACCGCTACCGGTTCCGTATGAGTCCAGAATCAGCCCTGCGAAAACGGCCCGTTTCAAAAAATACGAACTAAGCACAGGTGATGAGCCCCCTTGCTGAGAATGCAATAATATTGGATCTCGGGATTGATATCCTTCCTTGAGCCGCGGGGAACCTCTCCGGACTACCCATAGCCACTCATAATAGCAGCTATCGCTTATCCTCCAGAAGCAACTAGCGAGCTCTCGCAAGATTAAAAAGGGCTTTCAACTTTAGCTCAATCCTTCTTCACTAGTTTAGAGTTGATAAGGATTAAAGCCCTCCGTTGCCTACACCACTCATAAAAACGGAGCTATCCTTCCCGGAATTCCCAGTTTCTATCGAAAAGAATAAAACACACCCTCCCTGTAGAGCTTAACTGACAAGTTACGGCGTTTATTCCAATTTTTGAATCTGAGATAGCGAGAGCCCATTTTGGTAGCAAAACCCTAGCAGGGCTCATAGAGGCGGTTTCGCTCAGGCTGGCCAGAGGGGTCGCTTAAATTTTGGGGGCGGATTAGGCGGTGGTGCTTAATCTCACTCCAATGAAGGGCAAAGCTTGCCTCAGCATGATGGGCCTCAGGCGAAATCCTTGTGGGAGATTGGGGCGATCTGACCCCGTTCCAACGCTCTTTATAGCTTGCGTCGGGAAGGTGAGGATGTGTGGGGAAATTTAAATCACGATACCGGGCTCTTCGAACTGAGGGAAAAAGGAATTATTCGGGTGCGCCACGCCGCACGCAGGTCAATGATCGTCTATACTTGTATTCGTATCGGGAATGAGAGATTGACTACCGGTACCCTTTCCTCCAAGCCCTTGACTAGACAGGTAATAAAAAAAAAGCTTTTCCCATAGGATAAGTTTGTCGCTTGTGCACTTATGCATGGAACCTAAGTGGAAGGTGGGATACAGCTACCGGTCGCTTCCCTCGTCCATCGTTAGTAATCCTCCTAGCGGTGAGGCCCTTCTATGATATTGATTACTCGTACGGTAAGCTGTCCTGATGTTTGATAAAGTAACCCGGCATTTACGCATCGCATCGTGTAAATTATCATACAGGTAAAGGAACTGGTTGGAATGGTAAGTAGGAAGTAGAACCGAAAGAATAGCTTCCCGGCATATTGACACTGGCATGAACGGCACCATAATAACATATCCCGGGGCTACCCATAGTTTGTTAGAAATAGGGAGGTTCTATTGGGAGCCATGAACGTGAACCCTAGCTTCTCGTCAGTAGCAACTGTCTCCTATGATACCTTCCTAATGCCATTAATCGGGGGAGCTACAGGAAGGTCCAGTGGAGAGCATGTTCTTGGCCCAAGCTGTGAAATTGTACAGTACCGTAACCGTATGTCACATGAATTAGCCCCGAGAATGTAAGCAACGCAAGCGATGCGCTTGGCCGGCAATAGGTGGTTTCATAATCTAGGCTTCAGGTAGTTGACTGTTCTACATGCTGTATCCACCCAAAGCCCACAAAAAAAAGCCAGTCACTGGCGGCTCTCACACAAACACTCACCCGAGGTTATTATAGTTTCCTAAAAATCACCCATCTCTTGAGACGCCACCACAACTCTGAACCCACCGTTATATCCTCTACGCTATTATCCCCATCTCTGCGAATATTTCTCAACCAAAATTCCTAATTTGATCCCCCAGTTCTCAACAGCTCCTCAAATCTCCCTCTCCGACTGCTGTGAATAGGAGGTTCCCCTGCCGGAATAGAAAGCCAGCTTTTCAACCGTCAGATTTTTCATCAACCAACCAAACAGAACGGCAAATATGTCTACCACCAAGAAGGACCTTCAGGCTGAGTGCGGGAATGTTGGACTTGATCAAGAGTGAGGGGACGATTTCGGAGCTTCGCCAGCGCCTCCAGGTCTACTATTCGAGCCGTGAGAGCCGTGAGCAGAATTCGTCGGTGGATCCTGAGGATCCAAAATGTGACGTCATACTTGTCACTCAATCAAAGGTTGGGGACCTGGAGGAAGTGAAGAGAAGGGCAAAATCTGCGCTCGGCAAGGAACTTGCAAAGAATGAGCTTAATGTTGAGGAGATAGGCGGGGAATTTTACGTTTGAAATACACCGGGTCTTGGCCTTGCGGAACGCGTGCGTGTGATCGAGGCTAAAGATCTTCAAAAAGACAAGCAGGTACTATTGCTGGGGAAGGAAATCAAATCGCACAAGGAAGAGATTGCAGAGTTGAAAGGGAATGTCAGAACATTAAAATTAGCCGGGCAGGACGACTTGTACGCCAGCGATTCATAAGCATTTTCGTCTGGGACAAAATGGGGCAGGCGAAGCAATCGGATCATGCCCTCATAACCCAGGTTAATTTCACTGTTCATGGAGGGGATGCGGCCGTCGATGCTCTACTCGATGATGGGGTGGATGGGAGGGAGAACACCTGGGTGTTTGGGGGACTCTGTGGGATACATCCGTCGGATGTAAAAAAGATTTGTGAGTAACCTTTGCTATCTCCTATCTCCAGTATTTAAACTCGTTAAATCCACTAGAGAGCGTCACAGTCCACCCAAACGGGCCCCCCACCCAAACAGTTAAACCCGAATAAGAAACTTTCAAGTGGTTAACTTGGATGAACTGTGGCTACTGCGCTGACAACCCTCATATCCTCATACAAAACCTACTAATCAGAATCTGTTCGGATGGGGGGCTTGTTCGGGTGGACTGTGACGCCCGCTACCTCATTTGCTGGAAATTGGGCTAACTTGTCTAGCCCACCAAGAAACCCTCAGTGTTCTGAACCTGTATGCCGGTGTTCGCGCCAACGACCAAAAAACCGGTACAGCCCAATATTACCAGCACTTTTAACGAATTCCTCGAGGCATTCAAGAGGTTGGACCGTGGGGAGAGCGAGGCCTACTTAACCGGGGACCAAACAAATCCGACACGCATTGCATACAATGCACTCCGGGAGTGCCAAGTCTATAATAATACTACTAAGGGTATGTTATAACAAAAGAAATTCTACTTGAGGGATCATACTAATACTGTGAACGGAAAGCAGGCTAAACTCGGTTTTTCTGCTTTATTTTTGTTTTGCGGTTCTAAGAGATAGTTCCGGGGGGCGGTGCGGGGGTCGGTATTTGTTTAATGGCTGTGGCGCGTGAGATTGGCTTTATGACCTTCTATTGGTTTCGGTGACGATTGCGTACGTTTTTACGGAATAGAGAAGGAGACGTTTCAGTCAGCACACATTATGTTAGTTAAGAGAGGTGACGGCACCTCTGAGAAACATCAAGCATCGTGGGCATTTTTCTTCACCTGAGAGGAATCGTCCCACCAGTCTTCATTCATCACTACTTTCGTACTTGATCAAACTGATCAATTAGGACCTTCAAGCAATCGTCTTTCTTCTCCAGTTATCAGTCTTCACTTTCTTTTACTATCGTCTGCAGGCTACCCCCACCGGAAGCCCTGCAACCACAACTGCCAAATCCCCACAAAAGAAGGCCTGACGGGTGAGACCCGGAAGAGTACATTACTATTCTTTTTTCTTTCTTTCTCTTTCTCTTCTTTTTTTCCTCTTTTTTATACCGTCATTCGAGCCAGGTCTGTGCTGTGCCGGACTCTCTTGCACGGTCTGGTGGGGGCTGGCGAACAAGGACGTAAAATATTACTGAGGTGGCAAGGGCAAGGCCATACCTATACTTGTATTATTAGCTTCGCCCATCTCGCTTCCGAGAGGGGGGGGTATACCAAGTAACGACATACTGCATATTGGTTATTTCTCAAGTTCACCTCAGCAGCTCTAGCAATGGGCGCCCCCTTCTCAATATTCCCCATCGCAACGACAAAATCCGGCTCCACCGTCTCCTCTATCCAGACCGCTTGAGCGCCAATCAACCCCGCCATCCCCTCCACATCCGAGAAATAGAACTCCCCGTTCTCCGGCACGTTGTGCGGCGTAAACATATTCCGTTTCCACGGACTCCTCGGCAACCCCTCCGCCGTGACCTCCTGCGGGCAGACCCGCCCGGATCATGATCCCTCTGCAGCCTCTTCTCTTTCGCTATCCACTCCCGGTTCACCAGCACCTTGGTCCCCTCCGCACGCTCCAGCGGGGTAACGACCTCGTACCCATTCTGCCCCTTATGTATCCGCGGCCCGATCAGCATCCCCTAGTCGTGCCGAAAGCGCCCGGTCGCGAGGACGCGGCGGTAGTCGAAGGAGGGGATCTATTGCATGTCCACCCTTGGCGGTAGCGGGAGTGGTGGGGCTAGTCGACGGTCGGTGTAGGCGGTTATGGGGTCGGTTTTCCACCGCAGTCGCGGGACCTGCCAGGTTCCGAGGGCGAAGGCTGTTATGGGGATTGGGGCGAGGAGGAGGATGAGGAGGAGGCCTGGGCTGTGTTGCTTCCTACCGGCGCGGACGAGGGTTGGGGGTTGGTCGAGGATTGAGGTGAAGTTTGGATTGTCGGCGGGGTGGTGGGCGCTGCGGTGGAAGGGGGGTTTTGGGAGGTGGCAGGTTACGAGGGGGAATTGGCGGAGGAGGAGGCGCATTGTTGGTTCTATGTTGGCTTAATGGGAGCTGTGTGTATTGGAGTTGGGGGTGGAGGTTGGGGGCGGTAGTGGTCGTTGTGCTAGTATGATATCATATTGCGGGATATTATTATCACATACAGTGCGTAGCAATGCTAACACCCTATCAGTGGACCCAGCGTCTCCGAGTGACAACGTATGCAACCGTCGCTGGCGAAAAGTAGAGAATACGAAGACCAATTGGAGCCTGGTTTCGTTCTTCTGAGGCGCGATACCTTATAAATTACTTATTCACCAAATCCTCTCCACGGCAAACCAAGCAAGCACGCTGTTGCCCAGATATTTCAGAGCCTCAGTTGTTTCCCCAGAGCTTCATGATAAACCGAGTTGGGATCTCTGCTCCCGTCAGCTGCCAGCGCCATCATTTTCCGAGTGATAGCTGTTATTCCCTCATTTCCCCTTGGGTACTATTAGTAGCTTTGGCTCTGGGCACGCTTCCAATGAAGACACCGGCGGAAGGGGGGGCTGAGACCCTGGCTGGGTAGTCACGGTGATTACCAACAATCGGCCTCATGCAAGCACTCATGCTCCGGCTTTACCGATTAATACGTTTAGAATGCTGTATTTGTGTCAACTAGTTTAGACTTGGATTTATATCCATTAATAACATGCTGAGGCGCAAAAATCATTCTGACTTAAGAACACATGACTAATACTAGCTAGAGGCATTGTATCTCACTCAAGAGACCCTGGTTCCGCACAAACCAAATTAATCTTCCAGCACAGCGGAAGTCTAAGAAAAAAGTTTGATAAAAGGGGCATGAAGACTTCCCCCCTCCGTACTAGCCGGAACACAAAAGCACTTATTATTGAGCTTCCTCCCGCCAGATCTCAATCAATTCCTCGACCGTTTTAACCACAGGAGTCCATGCCTATCTTACAGTTGTGTCTGAGCCGATAGTTACAGCATGTCCCGTCTCTACTGCAATAGTACATATTACCCTCGCAGGGTTGTCCGGGGGGGGCATGAAAGCACGGCGTTGCAGTACCCGCAGTAGTGCCCGGGGGTATACCCGGTGTTGCAGTGGCAGCCGTCGTTATAATTACAAGGTCGCTTAGCGCGAGGGCTGATATCGGGCTCGGGGAGGGGATTCTCGAGCGCTGCCGCGTGGGTGAGCGTCAGGAGCAGGGAGAGAATAGGAAGTGACTTTAACAGCACTGGAGTGTTTTAGTAAGCGCTAACCTGTAAGACCTCGCTTAAGGGGGTTATGGAGGCAATTGGTTTGGGATTCTGTACCCACGATTACACGGGAGATATCCCGATTACGGTATTGGAGGTTTTTGTATTTTTGGGCTCTTGCCTTCATCCCCTCGCTCTGCGGCCAGGAAGACAATGGCAACCAAAAAAAAAAAAAAAAAAAAAAAAAAAAGGAGAAATAAATCTCGATGGTAAATCAAAAATTAGGCAGCCCAGGTACCTGAAGGCAGCACTGGCGCAGTCCCCACCTCGTAGTGCAATAGAGATGGGGAGCTCCGAGAAGTGCCATTGGTGAGCGGCAGATACTGCTACCAGGCACAATACGTATAGGGAGGGGAAAACCCAAAAAATCAAAATGGGGGAGTCTTTTGGATAGCTCAAGGGGGTGGAGATGGCTGAAGGGGATGGAGATGACTGAAGGAGATGGCGATGGCTCAAGGGGATGGAGGTGGCCCAGGAGGATGGAGGTGGCTCAGGAGAATGGAGGCGGTATAAGAGGATAGAGATGGTTCAAGGGGATGGAGGAAGAAGAGGAGGTGGGGGGGAGGGAGGTATTTATAGAGGAGAGACGAGGATGCCAAGGCTTTCGTAATTTGGCCGACAGGAAATGATAGAGCTGGTGGTTTCACATGTGACGGGGTCAACGGGACGCGGTTTTGGGCTGGGGTAACAATTGGGTAACGAGCTGGTCGCGGATCTAGCTCAGAACGCTGGGGGCGACTGCTGATTTACTAGACTCAATATTTTACCTTCGCCTCCTCTCGCATTGGCCAGGGAATAAGATTGAAAAGGGGAGAAAAGGAAGAGAAATAAGAGAAATAATCACCCTCTGATATAAATCAAAACTATGTGTCCTGGCCACGCTGGCTCACCAGGGGCTTGGATGTCGGTGTTGACGGAAGCGAATAGTTGTCAGATATAAGGAAGGCGGATAGTTGACGGGCAAGGATAGATAATGGCTTTAGTGATTCCATTTTTTCTGGAGTTGAAAGAATTGAAGGAAGGGTTTATGCTCATGTCTTTCCTTTATTATTATCATGGAAGTACGTAGGTAAGGGAGGTCATTCATGGAGGGAATGGAAGTAGGGATGATCTAGAGTATTCCGGAGATACAATGCAACCGTAGTAAGGAAGCCAGCCCCCCCGAGATCAGTGGCATATAATTATGACCTTCATGAAAATATTCTCTATAGGGAAGCCAATCACTACCCTACCCTATCTAACAGCTAGGTTTTAGGTGACTTTTCACGGACGTTAGAAATACTCGCACTTTATATTTCTCCTCGATACTTAAATAGTCCTCGTGTCTATACTCGAAAGGGAAAAGAAGGGGGAAAAGAATAGTAAAAAAATAGAGGAACAACTGGGGCTCCCCCCGAAGAGGATATGCTGTAGGAAGAGAATAAAACGTATATGAGGGAAATTTCAAGCCAGCCCGGATCATTTCGGGACGGGGGAAATACCAGAGGCATCAACTCAAGTCTCTAGACTTTAAGCAGAGGCTAAAAAATCCAGACTCGACTACGTAGGAAAATCTGTTTAGAGGTTTGGGTGGGCATGTAACAGATATGTGCATTCCCATCAAGTATGATTTCCTTCGGCCAGAAGAGAATATTTAAACAGTGCGTCTGGGACAGGACACCACGGGAGGAAGGGAAAGACGGCAATTACCAAGGGGTGGTGTTTTAGCCGGCGCCATTAAACTATAGGCGGGGCAAAAATGTTTACCCAATTTCCTGCCGTCTAAATTCCTGTAGCTAGACGGTCAAGATTGACGTTGCCCCGGAGGTACTTTGGAAATCCGACCAGAATCTAGATATCACGCTAGAAGCTAATTGAGAAGATGATTCAGCTTCAGGATCTATCCGGAAGATGAGATGGTGGGGAGTGATGTGGAGTGTCCCAACTGTCGGCTGCCCATGATGTAGGATAGTCACGTTCTCTATGTAAAATCCCCAGCTATCTTTGTGTTAGTTGATAGTGCGCAAGTGTCTTCTTGGGGCGGAGTGAAAATAGAAGAGACACATGCTTTAGCGACTCCGATGTACTCCATATTTGATTAAGTGAATAAATGGAGAGAGCTACTCTACCGTATCCTTTCGGCAAAGTGAGGCGGGTGACGGGACTGCCCGTTGCTCTCCTCCACCCAAACAGCAAAGGGATACAGCAATCAATCGTAGCGAGGATTGATGGTGACAGCAAAAGATTGTCTGGTCAGGAAATACTAGAGCAATCAGAGGTCTTGGTGTGAGGAGTTTATATCTAATCCTATGATAGTGAGGGTTTTGAATGATGACGGAGGTGAGATGCTCGCTCGTGCTATATTAAGTGTCAAGGCTAGTGGCGAGCAGGATCTCCTTGCTGGAGGAACAGTGCCGTCTCCTCTGTCATGCTTAAGACGGAGATGGCCAAGGTGTGCCTCAGGATTTTTCAGTGATCCTGTCTGTATGTACGATCACAAAGCTCTGCTCTGAGGTTTGCACATCTTTGCGAATTTGTGATAACGAGTCACAACAGAAATAATAATACGGAGTTTCTCAATGCCCAACCCTCCTCACCTTCATCAACCACCCCTCTGTTACTGATCACTGAAGACAAACAACTTCTTTTCGTGATTCATTCTTTTGTTCCCTTTATTTTTTCATTTTTCCATTCTTTCTTCCTTCGCAAATTGTGAGGGCAAGCCCTCTCCACTAGCAATCTATCGAAATCCTGCTAACGATGATTTAGATGTTTAGATACGGGGTCTCGGGATCCGCTCGCATCCGTCCGCTCATGGGAGTGGGGGCTATTCACCCCACCCCTTCTCGCTCTCTTATCGGTAGTAGGAGACTTGCTTTTGTTGAACATGGGAAGGTAAGTTATCTTCTTACTAAGGTGTAGCGTGTAAGTTTTGAAGGTTATGCATGGGGTGAGGGTGGAAGTCCGCCTTTGTGGAACCTACAAAATTTACCTGCTGTACCTTCGTATAAATAACTACCCGGAATGTCATGACGTTTTTCAAACAGACTGATATTATAGCTAGAACCCCATAGTCGTTAGGGTATGATAGTTAGCTTGGGGTGCGACCGGTTTAGGGTCGTGACTGTAATTTGTGGGTTTTTCCTGTTTAGTGTGGTTGTGCGCTCTCTTTCTGTACCTAGTCTAAGCTACCAGTAGAGAGCTTCCTGTATTGTACATCGAACAACACACATACCACAACCAACACTTACGTGCTGTTCTCCTGGGCTTCGCGCCGTTATCTACGCTACCCCAGTCATCATTGGGTCGTGAGCGAGCTGTCATCAGAGTGTCGCTAACACAAACTACTATTGCATGCTATTCAAATTCCCAGACTGAGTCAATTTTTGGCTGTATGCAATAGTAGTCCGTTTTACAAACACCACGACAGTGGGAGTAGTTATTTATATGAACGTAACGACATTGCGAGTATGGACAGAATTTATGCTAACCCGGACTCTCATAATTTAGCTTAATCCTATGGGCTATTCCGGCTGCTTGATGTCCCGCCCAGCTGCCCAGCAGCCATGCCGTATGTTCAAGGCATCTTTCTTTGAAAGAGTTGATGGTTTCGATGGCTTTCCCAAGATCTCTCCCAGCCCGCGCCAAGAGACAGATGAGGTTGATTTTTTCTGGATCTTATATGATCCTTAGAGACTGGTGAGAATCACACCAACCAGCTTTCCAAGGCCACATTCCAAAATACTAGCTTTGCTGGAGAACATGGTCAAGGTGGAAAACCAAAAGGTACTAAGGGAGAGAGCGAAATAAGTGGTAGGGACAGAGTTGCTACTAATAAGTCATGTGACTTATTGGATGTTGGTCTCCCTTCCTCTTCTCCTATTGGAAAAGTGTTCGTAACCACACTTGTTGATTCATATAGCTGTAGCTATACTGGGCTGGCTCTAACATGCTACAAAAGCTACAACAACAACATGCATGAACCAGTGCGGTTAAGGAGACTTTTCAGATAGGAGTATCCTTAACTGCTGTAATACAAAGGTTGATGAGTCACTCGTACGTCCTTGTTCTTAAAGTCACTTAGAACGAAAGGTTGAGTCAGGTTGAAGAATAACTAAAAGATATCAAGACCAATCTTCAAGGATGACTAACAGATATCAAGACCAATCTTCACAGACAGCTAAGGGGGATCAGGATCAATCTTCAAGCTAGACAAAAGGAGAAATAATGTTTCCTTATTGGTTTTAGGTACAGTGAGAACCTCTAAGACACTGTCCCAGGTTGTACACATGAAATTCTAGCCAAAAGATGGCCTAGGCAGATTGATCAACAAGTGGCTCCAAAAGGTTGTTAGATAGAACCTTTTACTATATCCCTAAGATCTTGAAGTGTTTGGTGGCTTCTAACCTTCGTGGCCAACTGAAGAGGTAACTATCCAACCAAGTATATTGAAATCGCTCTGTGTCGAAATCTGTCCTTTCTAAGTCTGCAAGATGTAGCCTTTAAATACATGGCCTGATTTTCCAAAGTCTTATTCCTATGAGCACACTGGCAACTCGTGTCTCAAAACAACTATGATATCAAATTGATACCATAAAATAATACATAAAACATTCAAGGTATCCATTGATCCCTTGAAACAAAAGTTCAAACAACAGTAGTATCTAATAATACTGCTGAAAACAATCAGGAAGAGGTACAACCTCGTATCCCAAAACCAAACCTAAAACAAACTAGGTATCAAAACAATACTACCTGCATAACCAGGCTACAGCCACAAGACTCTTATCCTGAAACCAAACTAATCCTAAAGGCAAATCTATCAGTAACCATAGTACCCATATCTGTTACATGAGACCTATCTTGTTATCAAAATATTTTTATAGGGAATTTTCGGAGTTTGTGGAACTGTGGTTGGTGGAGTATGTTGAGAGATATCATTTCCAGAGAATGCTGTTCTAACACCTTATTAGGTCTTGTTCAAATTACTGTATTGGGATACCTGTAACAAATGTCTGGCACAGGCAGACCTCCCGGGAGCAATGATGGCAACTGAAGAACATGTTGGAAACAAAATGACTATTATCGAAGAACATCTCGAAAAACAAATCAGGACCATCAGTAGTGGAGTCCAAGAGGTTCCTGACGAAATTAAACATCTCTATGGGGAAGTCCAAAGCCTGACCAGTGAAATGAAGGGTCTTTTTAAAACTCTTAGAAGTCGTTAGTTTTAGCTGTTTTTTCCTACTGTTCACAAAGTCCTCGCACCCAACCTGTATCTGTGGCAGTGTTCCCGCTGGTGATAATGTTCATCCGGTTCCGGTGTGCATTCTTACTTGCCAAAAAAACACTGCCACAGGTACAAGGTAGGGTGTGGGGACTTTGTGAATAGTATTTGACCAATTTTCCAAAGCCAGGAAAGTATATTAAGAGTAACGAGATTAGGCAGGAAGGAAAGAAAAGAAGCAACCCAAGAAGAACAACGCCGAAGGAAATCCCCCACCAAACTCTGTACCGCTCAAATGATCTGTCGTTCCGCTGACTGGGGTGTTGGAGAAGTTGCCGCTGCCCTTGTCGTGGGAGATCGTTACCGCCGATATGACCCAGTGTGACAATGAGGGCGCATTAGGATTGCCTCAGGGGTGGGGTGGTGGGCAATAAAGAACCCGAGCAATAGAAAGTATAGGAACGCGAGGTGTAGGAAGTATGGTGGCTCTGAGATCGAGGGAACTGTAGGACTGTAGCATGTAAAGGGGGTGAGACCCACGGGCCCACTATACACGAGCTATGACCCCGCAGTGGCCTGGCAACCGGGTATACCTTTTTCCACCATCCCCTGAGACAGGATAGCTAACCTCGAGAGAAACGGTGCGCTTTACTTAATTGGCAATGGGTTCTCCCAACCTTGCATTATTAGTGTCCCGTTATACGCTGACCGGACAAAAAAAAATTGCTTCATTCATTCATTAAATTATGTGACTGTCGTAAATCATTGGTGCAAGTAGTTATTGTGATTTCCCAAAAGGTCGTCGCAACATCCCTTTTCGGCAAACGGAAAACAGTTTGCTGCCAGAAAACTTTTTGATCCCGTCGCCATGCCTGATAGATACAGAATAAGAATTGTTTTAGTAAGAGAAAATAGGAAAAACCCCCTGTCATCAACATTTCGTTTCGTCGTTGTGTCCCAAGAATCTTTTCACTGCACGCCCCAGTCGGCCCCCGCAATCCTTCCACCCCAGTGGAATCCCGCTACTTCCCCGAACGACCTATGGTCGTTAGCATACCTTATTGCACTTGAATGGACTTTGGGAGAGGGTGAACTTACCTAGCCAAATCAACACCTTGCATGTCACCAAGTCCATCCTCCTCGTCATCCTCCTTGATATCCGATATGAGGCTTGTCCCGACTCTTAACCCCGCCAAGTGAAAACTGCTACCACGTTCCTTCAATGGACTGCCCTATTCTCTAATCCTACTGCTTCCCCTAGGCCCTGAAACTGGTGGTGGAGAAGAGCTATGCGAATCCTCCAAAGGGCTACAGTCTCCGGGCTTTGCAGCTGTAGACCCAAATCGGACATATTTCCAGAACGGGGCTGGAGAGGAGGTTGGAAGGTGGGACGATGGGAGTTGTCCAGTAGAAGGAGGGGCAAGGCGGGGGTGTTGGCGCTCTGGTGCAGGTATTACTGCGCTCAACGCTGGGTGGTGATCTACGTAAGGAGAATGGCGAGACGGGGAAGGCATATTTGCAGAATCGCCGTGTACCGATGACAAACGCTGATTCTGGGAAGAAGAAACCATATCGTTGGTATGTGCCACAGTGATGATACTTGACCTTCGGAGGTTGTGAGGGTTAGTTGGCAAGTCATTCAAAGCCTCGCCTTGAGTACGTAGTGCGGGAATACGAGATCCACGATCAGGTGTGTAGGCCTCCAGTGGTGCAACTTTATTGGATGAGGCAACCGGGGGTGGTGTAACAAATCCTGAGTTTTTGATAGTAGGATGCCCCGCGCCTAGGTCGTGAGATCCAGCCTTAAGCCTTGAGAAGAAGGTTGCGGAAGTTGCTGGTTCATTCCGTATGGCCCCTGGCATTGATGAGGGTTCTGAATGGTCTGCGGAAGACCAAACTAGACCCGCCGGTCCCGTCGAAAGTGAAGTCTAGTATAATGGTGGAAATTTGACCAACTGGAACCGTCAAGATTATGGGTCCCGACTTGGCCAGGACGAGTCCGACGAAGCCTGCCAAGCGATAGGATATGCAGGGCTATTTGACTAAATTACCATCTTGTTTTGCTTTTTACTATTTTTGTCACAATATATTGTCTTCGAATATAGCTTTTGTTAGTTAAACTCATTGTTTCCATGGATTATGCGGTGGGATAACGGGGAGTAGGGATGGAGATAGTGCCTCGTTTAGATTAGGGGCAGCAAAGAGTATATCATATTAGACCACTATTCTCACCCCTGTTTTGTCTCAATTGGAGGCTAAGTTTGCGGCGTTCTCCCCTCGCGTACCGTAGCTGAGACGGGAAATTCTAACGTCCCAGCACATTCTTCTATTCTAGCATTGACGATATTCACCACATGAAGTGGATTATCGCTTCTAGCGCTGGAAGCCCTCCCGGGATTGTGCCTTGCTACATGAAGTAAATTATCGCTTCTTGCACTTAGAGAATTCCCAGTCGTCCTTATCAACCAGCCAATTCCTCGGATGTCCCTTTTGAGTAAACCAAACGCAGGGAAACCTTGTGGGCTCCCACCCAGTAAGAATGAATATCTCCGCCCTATCAAGGGCCTCAGCATATGATAGTTTTAGACACCGGTATCTCTTTTGTTGTTAAAAACCACTTAGATTTATTAAGTATACTATAACGTAGGAAACTTGGGAAAGTTAAAAATTAATTACAACCAGAATGGGTGTAAGTTTGCATAGCACACACGGGAATATAAATATTACGGCATGTATTGTGGTAAATTACCGTAAGTTCGCCAGGCGTGGTTGGCTAGGCCGGAATGAAGAGAGATTTAAGATCTTTTCTAACGGAGGCCATATGGAACACCCTCCCTCCACCGTCCCGATTCGAAGACCCAAATTAAATACAGTCTTAACACATTGTGGATAAGGGTCTTGTAAATCTATCTTGTCTATTCCTTTGTGAGGTTTTCCTGCACATAATAATTCTCCCTATGACGAACATTCCCACACTGGCTTATCTCGGTACAATAGAAAACAGCCGCCACGAACGCCACACGCTATATTGCAAGAGCTCGGGAATCCTGACTCGACAGGGTAAGGGAATCCGTATAGAGGTTGGGATGGGAATGTGACAGATTGGTGCATTCCCATAGTGTCCGATTTCCTTCGACCGGAATAAAATATTTGGGTTGGGTTTCTATGGCGGGCTTGCTCTGGGGGGAAGACAGCGATTATCAGAAAGAGGCGTTTCAAACGGCAGGACGGGTTTGAGAGTGGATAGGGGGAAACAGCACGTAAGCTACCCATGTCGGAATGTGTTAAAGAGGGTGATTCCTCCTCGGCCTTGGGGCGTGCTGGCGGTAGCTAATTTTGGGGGCAGTGGCCGAAAATGGTACGATAGTGTTGGGCCTAATTTTTCCAGCCCGCTCGAGGGGTATTTTTAGAGCTCCTTTGTCCTCATTCCAAGTAGCTAGGTACATTAGTAACAATCTTGTTGGTATCGTAACCCCCCATCTATGCCAAGCTAGCCACGATCTCAGCGGTTCTGAAGAAAGGCACACGACGTAGGCCCTAGGGAAGGGAAGGACTATCCAAATCAACAGCGCGCATGCACACCTTACGTTCTGCGGGGAGGTTTTGGGAGGATAGCTGGCTATTGTAGTCGTCCAGCTGCTTCAACGCAAGCAATCTCGCCCAATCTGAGAGGTCCCATTTTGGCGCGGATTCCCCAGCACAGAGAAGGATGTTCGGGGAAGGGTGGCCTTGGAGGTCGCGGGAGGGACATGTCGGAAGGGCCTGATGTGCTGAGGATTCAGGTCGCTCAAGTAGGCTCTGCCGTTGTCGAGTGAGTCGCATCGAGGAGCTCGGGGATGAGTCCGGAGGTGCTCTTGAAGGGTAGAGCGGATCGATCGGGCAGTGAATTCTCCTCGCCGACCGGAACAGGTTCTTGGAGATGGCTGGCGCTGTCCTTATTGAAGGAATATTTTCAATATTGAGATTCGACGACCCTATTTCGACCGCAAGCGCACGGCATGGAGGTCGCTACCGTGGGAGATTCAGACAGAGCCGCCAGTGCCAAGCCTCGATTTTCCCTCACCCCCCCTGTCCTATTATCCGGCCTAGTGTTCCACCAGACGCACCCCCCAACCCTAAACCATGCGGATTGGTCGTTGCGCTAAGCTTTTGTCGCCTAAGCCAGATTGGGGCTCCCTGCAGAGTCGCGTCGATCTTTAGCGGCTCTACTAGTATCGCTTGCCTATTCTCCTCCGCATCAACATATACGAGTAATCGGGTTTCTTATTGCTATTGTGCACAATACAGAGTCTTGGACGCCACCGAGCCACTCAAACCGCCTCTCCCGCTTCCATTGAACCTCCATATTATTGCATCCACCCTTCCACCCCTCGCCAACTAATTTATTCCCCTCCCATCCTCCAGCGTGATCGGATCCCAGTCTCTTTCATTCCATTGGTAGAATGACTGTATACAGGGCGGGCTACCACTCCCCAGTCAGTTCTCCCACACCATGCTGGTATGATATCATACTTCTACCCGGGGAGCACGGTGAAGAAGTATCCTGGTTTCCGGGATGGCGCAAGTAAGCGAAATGCCCGCTTTCAAAGGATTTCCTGTGGGATTGCTAGAATGAGGGGGGGGGTCTGATAGTTTCCAACTGCCACGGGCGGGGGTATACTTGGCGGCAGTCTTAACATAGCACTAGGCATAAGCCCTATGGAGACTTGGCTGAGCACGCGGGTGTCCAGGAAAAGGCCCGGGGGGGGGTCAATTGTGGGTTCTAGCCTTTTTCAGTTTCATCCGCGGCATTGCCGTCACCGGTTTCGGAATCGCTTCGGTTTCCCCTCTGCCTCGGATATTATCTGGGCAAACTTGGTATGGACTTGTTGGAAGAGGAGTCGAGAGGGGCCTACTGCATCCACTAGGGTATGATATTCACGGTTATAGCGGGCGCTGCGGGCGGTCCCAACTTCGATAACCCGTTGTCTATCTGTTGGGATATGAATAGTAGTTAGTGTTGGGGGTGAATGGCTCACCGGCTATGTCGCAGAGTGCATCTGTCTATGTTACTGGAGACTACAAGAAAGATTCCCCTCATTACGTTAAAGTCATTACATTAAAGAGTGGCGAGTGTGGCAGGTGAGATCCAGTGAGCAGGGGCAAAAGCACGAATGTAGAAGGGTATCCTAATCTACGACGGCACCGTGTACCACAAGCACATCCAGTGACCACAGCGCCAACCCCACGACACTTCAAATTCCAATAAGTTTCAAAGTTGAATTTCTGAATACACACTACCAGTTAACCTAATACACCACCGCGGTCACATGCGCTCACTGCTCGAAGAGAAGAACGCCAAATGTTAGTAGCCGTATCCGCCGGATTCTTCCTCATTCCCTCTTCTGTTGCCACCCCTGTGATCATAGCTCTGTCCCTCATCGCCGCCTGTCCTGTGAGAAGACCCATATTCGGAAGTGTCATTATCGTGGCTGTCATACGACCGGCCAGAGGATTGGTAGGAAGACTCTTCGTTATCATGGCCACGACCTGAGCTCCCGTAAGTGGAGGTGGTGGTACCCTCGCCGTGCCCTGATCTTCCGTAGGAAGATGTACTATTATCGTTATCGTATGAGCCTGTGTTGCCTCCATAAGAACCACTATTATCTTTGTCATAGCCAGACCTTCCGTAGGATGAAGTTTCCTCGCCGCGGCCGGGTCTTCTGTACGAAAAGGTACCCTGGTCACGGCCGGACGTTCTGTAAGAACTGCCTTTCTCAGTGCGACCGGCTCTCCCGTAGGAGGAAGAGGTCACCCCCTCATCACGGCCGGCGCTCCCGTAGGAAAGTGTTTGTTCCTTACTAAATACGATAGGAAGAAGTATTTCCCCCCGAGCCGCGAGGATAAGATGATGGTCCGTTATCGTATTTGCGACGCCAAGCGCAACTACCCCCACCATATGAAGACGCCCCAACGCGCCCATAAGAACCAGGCGTACTTCCGTCATTATTACCACGTCTAGAGGAGGAACCTTAAGAGTCTTGCGTATTGGATCCATAGTTTCCGCTGACGGTACCATAACTATCATTGTTACGCCTAGAGGAGCTATAGGAGCCGGGCCCCTCGTTTTGATGGCGAGAAGAGTGACTGGTTCCACTACCGCTATAAGATGAGGTCTCCTGCCGATTGCTTCTCGAACCATACGAAGATTGTTGGCGATTATCTGAATCACGTCCGCTGCTCCGTTGGTACGAAGAAGACTCGTTGTTGTTACGACCGGAGCCATAACCTCCGCCAGAGTTGCCATATGAGGATGCTTCTTCGCGATTGCGGCAAGGGGGACGCGGGACGATTCCTTATAACCACCACCATATGAGGAGCCCGAGCTTTGATCCCTGCCAGAACGGAGCTGTTGATTTCCACTAGAATGAGAAGCCACACTACCTCCTTCCGGCATACCCTTATGGCTGTGGCCAGATCCGCCAGGCCCAGGATTGGGGTCCTCGCCTTCGTGGTTCTTCCCATTTCGGACACCTTCTCTGCTGAGAACTTCCTCCAGATGACGTTTTTGACTCCAGTCCTTCTTTTCCCACCATTGCTTCAGGCCTCAAACATAGCACGCTGGCCCGCCTTGTTCTCGTCTCTCAGGGCTGGGTGATGGAAAACTTGAAGTATCTCGTCGATAATCTGGCGGGGGTCCCTGCTGCTATCGTCCTAGGCGCTAAAAATCAAAGGAACGGCAAAAGAAACTGGAGCGGAAGCAACTCTTCCTGCAACCGGATTGAGAATATTTGTGAAATGATCCTTTGAAAGAACGGAGTGAGTTGGATCTGAGCAGTTTTCGTCCTCAAACACTTTAAACTGTGCCGGCTCGGAAGCCGCCAGAATACCGCCAGAGCCGGCGGCCGGCTCAGCCTTGATTCTTTCAAGAATAGGCTTGACATAGGGCACTAGGATGATGAAGACATAAATTTGCATAGTGCCGGTAAGATTTTCCATCAATGCGTTAGCTCCAGGAATCTTATCGATCCCAGCTTGGAAAGCCTTCATGACCTTATCATGGAACCCCAAAATGGGGAAGATATCCTTTACAGTTTGTTCCGTTTGGCGTTTCATCTCTTCCACGTTATATCCAGCGATATCGGTCTTGGGTTGAATTGAGGCTTGTTCCATTTGTTTTAGTCGATCGGCCTCTGAACTGGAATCTCCGCCAATACCGAGAAGAGCCCATGGGATATTGCCAAGTATACCCTTCAGGGTAGAAGTGGCTTCGTTGGATTTGTTAGGATCGGACGCATTACCGAGTTTACTGTCAAGATCCTGGAACTCGGATTGCACCATCTTCTCTGATACCTCGCCTAAAACACTATGAAGGAAATCTGTCATTCCAACTAAAATAATAATAATCAGGAATTAGCTTGCGCTTTGGAAAGGTTGGGGAATCAGACAAAGAAATACATCGTACTTGTTCCGGTGATTACCGGGAAAACTCACCTTCCATTAATCAGTTTGTTCTCCAACATGGGGATAAACCTGAGGCCCCAATTCTCTGAAAGCTAGCCCGCAGTAACTAGAATGAGCCGGATGGTCTATAAATTTGTCAGGTTAGCATCGAATGAGGTGAGGTTCAGAACACATGACACACATTCCAAGCAGTGTGGTCCCGCTCCGAGAAGCCTCAAAGCTTCATACAGATCTGCATCTCTGCCATCTCTGCCATATGCGCTGCCCTTCTCAATAGCTTCTTCAAATTTTCTCCGAACAAGCCCGGCAGAAGTATCGATACCACGGTCCTCGGATGCGATCTAGGTTTTGAGTCCGGTACGCTCATCAATAACCAACTGGTGGCGCTCATCGACGGGGCCGCGGAGACGGGAGTTGTATTTGCGAGCATCCTCGTTATCGGCGTAGTCCTATAATAGAAAATAGAGAATTAGGTATGACCCAACGAATAATTCACAAAGGTTCCGGGTGAACCTTTGGGTTGTCAATATGCTCCTCCGGGCGATAACGCTCCTCGGTAAGCTCAAACTCTCCAGTTGCAAAGCCAAAGGTCATAAACGACAGGACCCACAGCTGTCACGTGCATCGGCCTGTCAGCATGATTCTCCACAAAAGCTTAACCCAACTGCGGGCTTACCAAAACACGGATAGCATCCTGCGGCAGTTGCTCCAAACCACCGACATCGATGGCCTGTGAATAATCTCTAAGCCAATTTCCCTACACCCCTAGTTAGCACAAGGAACTAAACTTTGGCGATTAAAAAACATCCACAAAGCAAACCCTTTTGACATTCAGCCTGTCACACTCCTTAGCCCCAGCTTGGCTCATGAACAGCTCCAAGAGCGCCCCCCCGATACCTCCATGACGCCAATATTTCCCAGCAACTTGAGAAACGCTGACAATATTCCCTGCTCCGAAAGCCACAGCCGGTGTAGTGAATAACAACACTGCCCCCGTGAGTAGCAGCACAAAGCGGAATGGAAGGCATCCTTCGCAGTGAATTGGCACAAAGGCGAAGCTGTGATATGAGAAAGAGAAGCAGGAGAAAAAAGAGAAGATAAAGCAGGAAGGGGTGGGGACTAAGTAGGCCCCGGAGACCCCAATTCCCCTTCCCGATTTCTTTCTGCCCCAATCCGCCCCTCTCCTTCTCAACCTCAACACCTAAGTCAAATCCTGCCGTCACATCCCATACCCCGCTATTTCTTTAATGGGCGAAACTGTAAATATTCAGGCCGAGTAAAGAGAGTAGAATATGTAAAGTAATTGTTGGAGAGATGGATCAGAATTGGGCAGTTCGCTTGGGCACTTGATAGAGGTTCAAATTCGCATAACATTTCTAGCTAGATGATCGGGTCCTTTATCATAGGATCCGGTTTCCCTAATGCCGTGCCAGTGTGCGTGGAAACTCAATCACCACTCACACGGAGGAAGAAAACTTTCTCAGACTGAAACAGAAAAGAAACATTCAGATGCAAGGAGATAAAGTTTCGAATGAAACGAAGGAAGGTGCAGTAGAGCGTTTCGCGAAAGGACTAACAAGAAATAATAAGGTTAAAGAATATCAAGCGAGCGTATGGGGACAAAATTCCAACAGAAACCTTGCATCCAAAATTCCAATCTTGCCTGTCACCAAGCTGAATTGGCCCCATGACATTAGCCCCACACTAGCTACTGTATCAACCGATCGCTCGAGACGTGCTTGGCGAAAGCCACCCTTCCGAGACCCCCCCTTACTCCTACTCAATTTGCCTTGTTTTTCTCTCACGGAAATCCTCCGAGTTATCATGATAAGTGGCGGGCCTTTGCATACAGGGGCACAGAAAGTTCTATTGTTAAAGTTCGATGAGGGCAGTTGCCGCGCTTGTCTTTCGGTAACCGACTTGGCAACTAAGGCAGCCTTGCTCAATGACTGGATGCTCGATTTTCTCATAGAATTCTGGTTTGAGCCGCTCACCTGGTATTCACCACGCAAATTGGTCAATTGGGGTTTATGATGATTTGATTATGTGGCGGCGATGGCATTGGCTGGTGCCGGAACGCTCTTTGTATGATGTTTTCTATTTGTCCATCCCGGCACTCATCCCCCCCTTGTTATCTCGATTTTATGAAGTCCGCTAGCTAAGAAAATATGACAGGTCCACATATCGGGCGTTTAGTCTATAAACCGAGGGCACGGGCCGATGTTTTGAAAGGCACGCGGCTTCCTCTACGAGTAGACCTGTTGAGTGCGGGCAGAGACGAGCAAGGGATGAGAATCCAGAAAACCCGCCGGAATGACATTATCCTAGCGAGGCAATCTTTTCCTCATCACAACCCATCACTCACCCTTCATAGAACCTAGTATCAGAAGCCAATTTCCCCTACGACCATTTCATCCGCATCTGCCCCTGCGCATAGTGGCGCAGCAAACTACAGCTGGCACTGACTGGGGGACAGTAGTTACAACTATGCCGGCGAGAATCAGGAGCGATACACCATTTTGGATGAAGCCCTCTCCCTATGAAATGGCCTAGCTTCAATTGGGGATCGAAAATTAGTCAGGAGGCAGCACATCTCCATTGGGACGCGGAAAGTTGAGGAACGGAAAAAGCAAACTACCACTTCCGCCACTTAGCTCTTGCTCCACGGCTCCTAGAGTTCTACCGGATAGCCTAGACTAGATCGTGCTCTGCCCCCACTACAAGGAAATCACCCTAATGGTGGAAAATTACCTAGAGGATCTATCCATCCGGCGCCCGAGCTCCTTCCTTTACTAGGACACCCCAATGGCCACCGATTCCCTCTCATACAAGATGTATTTCTGGTTCAACGTGCCGGCAAATTACTTCACTAACAGCACATACCCAAACTGTCCCCCTCCCCCTTCAATCTCCTTCGGGCCTGCAAACGCACACGCCATAGGCAAGGACATCCTCGGGTTCAACGCATTATACTCACCCGCCTTCCTCCTCGCCCTCAACCTCCCCCTACCATACCTCCCCCTAACATGCGCACTGGGCCATGAACCTCCGGAATATGAGCAAAGGCGCGGGCGCGGCGGCGGCCCCTTCGCGATCTCCGGATTTCACCTAGATGCCACGCGCTTCAACCTCCCTCACCAAGGGGGCGTCGTGGACAACTGCGACTAGGATGTGCTCGCCGAAATCACCAGCTACCAGAGAGGTTGGGTAGGCCGCCTAGGAAACCTTGCAGGCCGGATCCTGGGGCGGAAGTTCGACCTAGAAAGTGCCATCAACCGCAGCCTTGAATTCAACCAGCGAGAACCCCCTCCGGAAAACCAAGAGCACAACAAGCCTCCGACAAAAGACCCCCCCCTAACAGTGGAGAAAATGGAATACCTACATCCGAACACGGCATTAAAGGATATTATGAACATAGCTCACGAAGCGATCCCCCCTCAGCATTCCCCCCGGCAGTGACTAATTTATTCTAGACAAACAAGTGCCCAGCACGCCCTGCCCGTGGCTATCACGGATCCTGCACCAGTCTCCCTCTCCACTGGAGCGGTGCGCTTCGCTGGGATCCTGCTGTAGCCGTTCATTCCGGGTAAGATGAAGGTGTTACTGGATGGATGGGGCATGCGCACGGATAAGCGCGATTTTGAGCACACGGGTGAAAACGGGGATAGGGAGTAGAGGTGGCCAGCTGGAAAGAAGGAAGGGGGTGGGGTAGGGGGCGTCTGCACGAACAAGTAGTGATATCTGCCTTCTCAAAGAGCTGTAGATAAGTAGCTCTGGATTATTGTCTGATAGCGCCGGAACTGGCTTAGCCCGCTTATGCTTCTGCGCGAGCTAGACATACATAACGAGTGATAGAACATGAAACATGTTTGCACCCGACATCTTCGAGCCGCGCTGTTAGACTCTAGACGCTATGCTTCCTGGGTTGTGGCCCTGATTGAGATTGGACGTGGTTACAATAGTTCTTGGTAAGATTTACATTGGGTGTCATGCGGACGTGTTGATATCCGTCAATGCATGAGCAGTGCAGTGATTGACGTTGTTTCACGAGGACTCGGTACTCAACTGTATGCGCATACCTGACGCTTGGGGGTCGCTTTTGTGGCACTAAGGCATGCAATGCAACAGCAGTAGTAATATGGCTTCGCATACCGGTACCATTTGACTTATTGTAAGAGGATACCAATTGATTGGCTGAGTTGCTGAAACAGGCATCGGCATGATGATACAAAGTCCGATTGGAATTTATTGGGTGGGTTAGAATTATTGCCTTTTGGTAAGGGATATTGAGCGAAAACCTATTTCAAGATAATTTTAAGATGCCCTGCTCGAGCTCTAGGCTCTCCTTTTTGAAGAGAAGGTCCCCCCTACAGCCCGGCTTCACTAATCTCTCTATATGTAGTCAGCGGTTATCAAAATTCGATCCCAGTGAACGATCAGAAAGGAACAAAGCCTTCACAAAACACTAGAACGAGCGGGAGGCTATAGTGAGGTAATACCCATGGGAGCAAGTAGGGAGGCTCGAGGCCTCGGGTGGGGCTTTGCTAGTCCTATCATACGATAGTAATAAGCGTGCAAAGCACTGATTCTATTTTAAACAACTGAGAATCTCAATAAACACCTAAGAAGTAAGAAACACCTCAGTTGAAATCAACCAGCAACTCCGAGTCAGGAAGAGACACACTACCCACCCCTTAAAATCCCGAAATCGGGCTTCCAGTAGGATAAATATTAGTTCCCCAGTTTACCTTACATGAAATACCTAGCTGGCGCAGTGGTTAACACTCCTGTGCACTTAGCGGGAGCCCAGGAGTTCAATCCATGCTGGAAATCAGTTATTATTGAACGATCCGTCATGTAGGGCAGGAGTTCCTTAACTCCTGCCCTACGGGAACTGGGAGATTGAAGAACTTAGCCCTCATCAATAGGGCTGTGGGGTTTAACAATCCTGCTACGAGGTGGTAGAATCCGACTCTAGACCTTAAAGGTTGGCGATCGGCGGGTAGCAGTAGCACATGGGACGGGTTGGCAAAGAAAGAAATATGAAAAAAAAAAAAAAAAAAAAGAGAAAATAATTTTTTTTAACTTAGGAAGGCAGCGGTTGCCCCTCTCTCTATTTATTGCTTTGTATGCATAGCTTTTTTCCTTAGAAAAGCGAGGTAGTATTAGTAGCTACAGTACGAGAGGAAATATTATTTTTGTATCCCAGTGGGTTGATAACACCTTGGTCGATACCTCTACTAGGATTGCGCATGCTACTGTGACCTTGCTAGGTCCACAATACAAGTCAGCACTTGGAATTGAGAATGACTTACCGTGGTAGGAAGAACAGAAGTTAACTGCTGTGATGGTGCCATACCGGTATCCGTATGCAACAGTCCGCACCTCCGGAGGGGTGGTAGTGTTTTCACTATCGGGGGTGAGAACACCAATTGACGGACTCGTCGCTTGCGTTCCTGGCCCAAATCCGGCGATTGGTGAATTTTTACGAGCTCCTCGACGGTTCAACAACTCCCCCCCAATAGACTTGCCCCAGGGGAAAGCTATTGGGGACGGGATCAGAGTCGAGTTAAGCGCGCTGAAGCTGTCAACGAACTGGGAGTAGTGGGTGATCTGTTAGTGGATTGTCTCTTTGGGGCGGTATTTGCTGCATGTGGCGGGTATTTTGCGGCAGTCCGTTTTCGGTAATGCGCCTGTTGGTCACTGCAGAGTGGGTGGAATTGTGATGAGATATCGGGATGCTAGCGATACAGGGATTTTCCCTCTCCGAGGACAGGCTCGCCTATGGCGTTGTTCCTGATAACCTGTGGGGAGCCTGGGTAGGGTATCACACCCCTGGCAAACGCTTCTAGATAATGAAGACTTCTAGCACGCGGTAAACTTAAGTCAGAGGAATAGAATACCACACCAGAGTTTGTCTTCGCACAACTAACTCCATTTCGGGTTCGCTGGGGAGTACGCAACGCCCCCAGCAGAACGGGAATACCTGGACCCCGTTGTAATAAAGTAGTAACCTGGTGCAAGATCAATTACTGTTCGTGCCCTATGACGCACGGCGGCGACACAAAAGAAAAACAAAATTATCGAGTGACAATCCATGGATAGGCCAATGAGGTTCATAACTTTCTAAACCTTTCTTGCATCCTGTATTTTTCCGCCATTAATGCGGCGCTTGTGCCATGAAGGGTTAAGGAAAAAAGGGTTCGGAAGCGAGGGGCCAAGATTGATTCACCAGCTGGCAGTAGCCGCGCCTGTCTTTCGGTAACCCACTTTGGCAACCAAGGCAACCTTGCTCGATGACTGGATGCTGGATTTTCTCTCAGAATTCTGGTTTGAGCCGCTCCCTGGTGTTCACCACGCAAATTGGTCAATTGGGGTTTGTGCCGGTTTGATTATGTGGCGATGGTATTGGCTGGTGCCGGAACGCTCTTTGTATCATGTCTTCTAATCGTCGATCCCGGCACTCATCCCCCCCTTGTTATCTCGATTTTATGAAGTCCGCTAGCTAAGACAATATGACAGATCCACATATCGGGCATTTAGTCTATAAACCGATGGCGCGGGCCAATATTTTGAAAGGCATGCGGCTTCCTCTCGGCGTGAAGGCCCTGTTGAGTGCGGATACAGACAAGCAGGGGATGAGAATCCAGAAAACCTGCTGGAATGACATTATCCTAGCGAGGCAATTTCTACAACGTAATTTCCGCCAGTCAAGGTCTTCCCCTCCCTTTCCTCATCACAACCCATCACTCACCCTTACTAGAACTTAGTATCAGACGCCTGTTTCTCCTACGACTTTTTCATCCGCATCTGCCCCCGCGCATAGTGGCGCAGAAAACTACATCTGGCACTGACTGGGGGACAGTAGTTACAACTATGCCGGCGAGAATCAGGAGTGATACTCCATTTTGGACGAAGCCCGCTCCCTATTAAATGGCCTAGCTTTAATTAGGGATCCAAAATCAGGCAGGAAGCAGCAGGTTTCCATCAGGACGCAGAAAGCCTTGGAACGGAAAAAGCCAACGACCACTTCCGCCGCTCAGCCCTCGCTCCACAGCTCCAGGAGTTCTACCGGAATAGCCCAGACTAGATCGTGCCTTTCGCCCACTACAAGGAAATTACCCCAGCGGTGGAAAATTACCTAGAGGATCTATCCATCCGGCGCCCGCGCTCCCTCATTCACTAGGACACCCCAATGGCCACGGACTCCCCCTTACACAAGATCTATTTCTCGTTCAACGCCCAGGCATATTACTTCACTGACAGCACATACCCAAACTGTCCCCCTCCCCCTTCAATCTCCTTCGGGCCGGCAAACACACACGCCATAGGCAAGGGCATCCTCGCTTTCTACGCATTATACCCACCCGCCCTCCTCCTCGCCCTCAACCTCCCCCTACCATGCCTCATCCTAACACGCGCACTGGTCTATGAACCTCCGGAAAATGAGCAAAGGCATCGGCGGCGGGGCCGGGCCCTTCGCGATCTCCGGATTTCACATGGATGCCACATGCTGCAATATCCCTCAACAAGGGGGCATCGCGGACCACTGCGACTACGACGTGCTCACCAAAATCACCAGCTACCAGAGAGGCTCGGTAGGCCGCCTAGGAAACCTTGCAGGCCTGATCCTAGGGTGGAAGTTCGACCTAGAAACAGCTATTAACTGCAGCTTCGAATTCAACCAGCGAGAACCCCCTCCGGAAAACCAAGAGCACAACAGCCTCCGACAAAAGACCCCCCCCCTAACAGTGGAGAAAATGGAATACCCGAACAGGGCATTAAAGGATATTATGAACATAGCTCACGAAGCGATCCCCCCTTACCATTCCCCCCGGCGGTGACTAATTTATTCTAGACAAACTAGTGCCAAGCACGCCACGACAATCCATCATAGTCAATGAACTGCCGCCTAAAGCCCCCAACTCTGCGTGGGGGTGTGCATCCGCGAGGGCCAGCGTAATCGACGTCCGCCGCCACTGATTGGTTGTAGATTCGGTCGGCACGATATCGCTTGCCGGACCTCCATTCTCACGGATCCGGAGCACATGGTAATCAATTCAGTTGGTTAACTTGTCGGTGTTTGTCGGTGGGGGGATTTTGGTTGCGGTAACATATTGTATGCGGGGGAAATGTGGAGCTGAGTCTGACATTCATCGGATTCCACAGCACAGTGCCCACCCTACTCCCCAACTTTAGACTCCCGGAATATCAACTAAATTTCCTATATCGAGCCCAATCATTGTCGCATTTATTTTATTGAAATAAAAGGGCGTGCCTGTGGGGTTTCTTTTTTTCACAATAGTATTGCCTCTCATATGTCATCTTGTATAAAGACTGGCCTGAGACCAGTCTAGACTGGACTGAACCACTCAGGTTAGCCAGGTCTAGTCACCGACATGAACCAGGACTGACCAGCCTGGTCGTGCCTCCAAACCACCAACGCGATTACCCTGATATCACTTAGTCAGCTTATTCTTCTACAGGTAATAAAAGTTGTTCTCTCCCACCTTTTTCCTGACTTCCTTCTTTCCTTACCTAACCACTCTTATTCGAAAAAGACTTTCCTCCCCGTTCCTGAATCTTGATATTGTTACAGCACATATCAATGTCTATTTTTTTTATCAAACCTTGTTGGTTTCACAAGCCTTTACCCATTAATGGGAATAACGGGGTACCTACCATTCCTCCGGCCCATCAGATACCAACTTCGATTCCCGATACCGCTTCCTAGAGGTTACCAAGGCAAAGGTAGATATCAGTGTTTACTCTTGGCCTTGAATAGTCTTGCTTACTATTTATCAATTGTTTAGATGGTAATAGGGCTCATCTATACTGAGGTCAATGAAAACGCAGAGCGGCTGTGAGAACTGGCCGGAGTGAAGAGGTCTTTGTCCACAGGAGTTCAATCAATCTCCCGGATCCGAGTTAGAAGCTCAGCGAATCCTCTGACCACATATACAAACCACCCTGGCCGATCAGTACTCAGGTCGCTCCAAGAATTGGAAAATGCCCTAAAAGCAGAGACAAGTGTTCCCAAGCGTCCAGTCTGTCCGTCTTTAGCCTAGGACGGGACGGACGCCAAGTTTGAGACCTTCGGACGGGACGGACGCCCAGTTGCAGTCCGTCCTGACCTATGCCCGGGACGGACGGCCGGGCCCTATAGGTGTCTTAGTTTATGTTTCATTTTCGAATTTCATGAGCATTAGGTAAGTGTTATCAAGATGTGAAACATTTTTATTCTAATGAAGAGAAGCTTAGGCTCTACTATTATGTATCAAATTTCGCTATCAATCAACCAATTCTTCCAGTGATATCCGATCCTGGTTCTGAGCACCCTGACCCCATTCCACTTCCTTGACCTACAAGGGACGCCCGTCCTGATGCAGGACGGTAGGTAACCTACTGGTGATGCCCGTCTTTACTTAGGACGGTAGGTGACCTACTGGTGAGGCCCGTCTTTACTTAGGACGGTAGGTACGTACCGGAAGTTACCATTTCCAAAAAAGGCTGCAGGGCCCGCCCGTCAACCTACAGTCCTGCGGTGTTTACAAAAGACGGACGCCGTGCCGGGCCGTCCTTACCCACCCTGCCCGGGACGGACGGGACTATAGGACGCCAGGGCCCTGGCGTCCGGACGGGACGGTTGGGAACACTGGCAGAGACCAACGCATGAAAAGCCGAGCGAGACCAAAGCTCTCAAAGAGGAGACTGCTGCCCTCAAGGAGGAGACAAGGGTGCAGACCAAAGAGATGGCCATGTTGCGTCGACTCGAGGAGACAGCTGTTGATATTCGGAAAAGATTTTTTGCAACCTCTGGCAGGAGGGAGGAGTTAGAAGAAAATGACGATCATTTGACTATTGAATCCGGAAATAAGGGAGTCTATGCTGGCGATGTCTGCCTGGATATATCCCTTTTCAGTAATCATATCGTTAAATGTGATGATAGCTTTGCCACCCTATATTGTCTGTCCTGGCATGAAGCAGAATCACTTCGCGGTATGTTCAGTGTTCCCCAGCATCCAGTCCGTCCGTCTTTGGGTCCGGACTGGACGGATGGCACTGCCGGAAAGGGCGCCCAGGAGGGACTGGTATCTTGGCATCCGTCCAGACGACAGCCCGGGAAGGACAGGCGGGGACTGCAGGTGTCTCAGGTGACGCAATTTTCCGGGTAAGTCCGGATGACGGATGGGCTCTCAGGGTGACTGGTCGGCCCTACTGGTAATTGGCAAGGACTGCAAAAGACAGACGAGGACTACAGATGACGAGTGAGGACTGCAGATGACGGGTAAGGACTGCAGGTAGGATTCGGGAGTTACCGATACGTTGAGGACTGTCGGGCCCTACAATCATCCTCTTAGACGATAGTCTTTCTCAAAGGACCGATGCTCTTGCCCTATAGCTCGAGACAGATGCCCGGGATGCCCTGGACTACGGTCCTGGCGGTGCCTACAGGGTGGACGGGGCGCTTGGGAACACTGGGTATGCTTCATTATTTCTTTAAGCCCCTTGCCACTATTTGTTTTTCTAACTGAGACTGCTATCAGGATACAAGCAACTTGTGTGTGCTACGAATAAGCGTGCAACAGCCCTCACCAATCGTCGCCTGCGGTGGAACTTAAACTAGGAGGCCGCCTTCCACAACCTCATCCGGTGTGTTTACAATGCACCTGCAGTTGAACTGGAACAATTCGAGAGGGTATTCATAAAGATGCCTGCCCCCAGCGTCTGTTTAAAAGTATAGATTGTTAGTGATGTGGGCTTTGAAGGTTGTATCATGTTTTTCCTTTTTTTCTTTGCTTTTATTCTACTAGGGCTATTGGGTGGGTGTGATTTAGCTAATAGTATTGAGCTAGTAATAGTATGTAGAGGGGGGTTTGTGGGAGGGTGGCTTGGTTGGTACTGTTGCCAATCCAGGGCAGGGAGAACTTGTAGCTTTAATGGCTGTAACCTATCCTATGTTTTTTTTAGAGAGATGATCATCTGTTCAACATCGTGAGTAAAGTGATTGATAGCCAGTGTGACTTGCTTTTTTCTTTGTCCTGTGTTTTTCTTTCTTTTTCTCTGCCACAGTCAATCGCATCAAGTTAAACCATGAGGTTTACTTTGTTTTTTCCCTCTTGTCCACCGTTCTGTATCTACTTTCTACAGGGAGAACGATTGTGGAAACCAGGGTTCTCGATAGGGTTGCAGGCACCGAATCGTGTTTTCGGTAGCTACAGTTGGGAGGAGTGCTGGTTGTGATTGATGAGAATTGATAATGTTTTCACCCCTCTCATAAACTCTTTTAACCTGGATACCCACTATTGGTGTGTGTTCCTGTATCTTCTTTGGGTGTCAATAAGAGACAAATGCCAAAGAGGGACCCGTTATGTAGCTCTAGCCTGATCTTCATTCTTCTTATAATGGTCACGCTGGAGCTTGCCAGAATTTTAACAGATAAACTAGAACGACTGTGGAGCTGCAGAGCCAAGTATATAATTTTGTGCTACCATCCCTACCCAAGGTGGTTGTGGCACCTACCAAAAGAATTATGTCTGCAGGGTTGGCGACTGACGTTAGGGCTCAAAATCTTGTGAATGTATCGTCTCATCCTGTAGTATCATACCGATACGGTACCCACAAGAATGATACAGCAAATTTGCCGCTAACCTTTTACCCCCACACTGCCAGCTTCCGGTGATAATGATTATACTCCGATACCAGTAACTTATAAGGAATATTCATACTTAATCCAACCCTGTCTTCTCATCGTGGAAACCCTTTCCGACATTCATGGGCCTGCCAATGCCAATAATTTTAACTCACAGGTAGACGATGGTCGACTTCCGGAATCCCTTGTCGTCAAGAAATATTCAAAATCTTTAATGTGGGTACATACGACTGGCTCCTCTAGCCCAATCAGCCGAGGGAGAGCTCAGCCACCTCACTGCTAGCACCCCCATCATCCAAACTGGGCCCCACTAACCCATCTTAGCACCTGGACTATTAGGACTGACTCATTTTGGACGAAGGTCACGATGATTCCATCGATTGTAACCACTATGAGAAGGAAGCGCCCGCCGGATCCGTGGTTCAACCCATATGCTTGGAGAGTCAGGGTTTGTCATTGAAGATAAGGTCTTAGTTGTCAGTGGAAAGGACATGATCTTGTTTGAAACCCTTGATGAAGCGGATGTTGAACATAATTCCTCGGGGGTGGGTGATACCAAGCTCAAGTCATGCACTGCGCTCTCGTGCACCACCTCTCCTGGGAGTCGTAAGGGCTTGACAGGAGCTTTCCACGCAAATAATGAATTCCTAGAAAACTCTTCACCTCATGAAAGTCCGGCAATAGGATCAAACGAAAGGATGGGGCTTGGTGATCCTCATCCTAGAACCTCTATGGGGAGCGAAAACATGTAGCATTTCGGAAAATTAGGTTCAATAGGAAGATCTAGAGGAAGTGATACATGATTGACACGAACAGAACCTATTAATCCGGGGAGTGATGGGCTTAATTCTGGAAGCAATAAGTCAGCATTAACTAGGCCTACTAACTCCAACTGGGATACAGACCAATCTCCGGGCGACCATATATCAGAGAACGTGCCAGGCTCCGCCCCACAGCCAGATATCCCAACAGCAATTCCGCCTGTAGTGAAGGGGGATTCGCGCAACTCTATCACACAATCCACCCCTGACCAATCAGGCCTTAGGCTCCCTACTCAAAAAAGATAATTCATCAGAGCTATCTTAGAGCAAATCTAGCAATCACAGTCCATGGACTATACCGGGATCTACTCCGCCAGTCACCGATCCTAAAGCACCCGGGCAGCCAGGTCCCTCTAGGGACTCAACCCCCAGCTCAGGAAAGGTAGTAACAAAGGATGCCGCCCTGGAAGTACTGTTAATCCGGTTGTCTCGCTCATATTTACCATTGCCCGGGCCCGCTGAGTTTTGCCAGATTGTCGGTGACGAATTCCCGGACACAACCGCAATGAATATCTCAAGTGTTCAAGCACACTCTTTATAATCAAAAATATATTCGGCAGCCCACATCGCTGCCTCCACTCGTAGGAACAAGTACGAATCCGACTACTTAACAAAACTTAAATAATTTACAGCAGGCAGAAGGATTGAGAGGCGCTCAGGAACTTCGCAATGTTATAATCCAACTTCAAGACCGGCTAAAAAACACGGAAGAGTTACACGGTAAGAAATCGGAGGCGTGAGAAGCGAAATATACGAATCTCTTAGAAGAATAAAACGCATTAGTAAAGCATCTAGAAGCCGAATTCAATAAGATTATGAACCTCGTGCCCGTCAATCACGGTTCGTCCGGAATAATTGAAGTCGAGGAAGCCGATGAATGTGTTGAAGAAACGAGTCAACAGATTAGTCAATCTGGCCACAACGAGAGTCTCGATCAGATTATCTCTGAACTATGGTACACGGAGGCCGTGAAATAGAGGGCTTTGACGAGGCTGCCGAAGAGGCAGAAATGGGTTCCAGACGTGTTTCTGAGGAAGCTGGCTTGGATAGGCCACTCAACAAAACTACCCTCGTAGCGATCTGTTTCAGATAATTGAGAACCGAATATTTATTGCCGAAAAGACTGATGATCGAGGGTAATGGGCGTGTCCAGCAACCAATGCAAGTCAACCACGAGATGGGTAGACCCGGAGAACATATGCAGCGTAAAGTTGGAATCCTAGAGGGCGAAAAAGAAGCCATCAAACGTACTGTCCCAGAAGCAGAAGAGAAAACAAAGAAGCATTCCGAAGAGCAGGAAGTACTCAAAGCGAAACGAATATAGGCGGAACTGCTACAAGGAATGGTCAAGTTTCACGAGCTACAACACCTGCAGTCCCTCCCTGTCTATCCCTGGCTGTAGTCTGGATAGGCCCCAAGAGATATGTACTTCCAGGGCCAACTGTCACCTACTGCCTTCAATTCAGTCTCAACCGAAAGCAAGACAGACTCGCTGCCTGCCAACACGGTTACTAATGCAAGTTGTGAGGGATTGATTTACTTTTGGGTTGCATTTTTAGCAGAAAGGTCATTAGAGGTTCGCCCTCAGGAAACTGAGGCTATTCTATAAATATACATATACAATATTGAGAAAGATCTTTGAAGTGTAAAAATGGTAGGAAATAGGGTACAGGGTATGTATTGAGATGAGGATAGAACAGGCACTCGCCCTATTGGTTAGAGAATCAGACCCTAGTTTATGTGTATCTTTGGTCACTGGACTGTTAACCTGGAAAGCACTTACAATCCAATTCTTCCTATTGCGCTTGCTCCTCACCAAAGTTCTTCTGTTACAACACCTATCAATCATGCTCTTTTTACACCTTCTACATAGTTTCTCAATGTCCTGGTTTCAGTTGCCCTACCTTCCAAGCCTGTTAAAGCATTTCCTCTTCCAGGTCCCTAGTAGTAAGACAGTATACTTTTCACAGTTTGTACTTCTACTCTGGTAACTTTGCCCAAGAAAAATAAACACCATCAGATAATTTCACCTTAGTTGAAAAGCTGCATTCCACAACCTATGGTAAGAAGCTTCAAGTTCAGAAACCTGAACCAACATCAGCAGGAAGCATCTTGCCTTTACAATACTCATTATGAAGGACTTTTATTATGAATTATGGGGAAAAAAACTTACAGTTTGTCTGAATTCAAAGTTCAGATCCCTCAGGCTCAATAGGGTATTCGACCAGAATATGAAATCAGTATCACAGGAGTAGCAAGCAACATTCAATACCCAGAAGTAGCATTCAGCATCTCAGGATATATTCTCAAATATTGGAACTTAAAGGACTTCTGCCATGTGAGATTCAAAGGCTGCTTTACTTGTTTGGCCTGAGTATAAGAATATACAAGGTGTCTTTTGAGGTACCTAAACACGTCCAGTGCCAGACTTTGATGGTGGACAAACAGCAATACGCTCGTTGTTGGATTTTGAAGTTTTTGCACAACCTGGGATAGCTAAGGACTCTAAATCTTACACGTTTTGTGTAGCCTAACCTATATAATGGGCAAAACCTTTTCGATCGCAGCCTCTTGTGGAGCCTGTGTTTAAGTCTCAACCAACTGTTTACCCTTATCAGGATAACTCAGGCTATCTGTTTGATGATGATACACTAGCAGAGGAAATTTGTCTTTCATCTTTATTTCAATTGCCAAAAGCCAGACACAAGACACTTCGGATGCTGAGCAAGTGGCCACTCAAGACTTGATGTTGGTGTGTACAACTATGGAGTTGTTTGGTATGATGAGTGCTTTGCCAGTGAAGGTCAAGCTTTCTAGGGAATCAGGGAAGGAATGAAGAATTGGTAAACATTTTATAACAAATTGAAAGTGAAGTGAGGGGTTCACCTCCTATAGGTACTAACTCTCAATTAATTTTGGGAAACAGTTTTAACAACTAAACAAACCTGGAATAGTATAGAAAAGGGGAGAAAGCCAAGGTAGAATGAAACAAGTAAACCTTTCACAACCTTTACATGCCCTGCTCCTGTGGCTCGAAAAGGCTTAGGAATTGAAGATGTGGCAACCAATACAGACTACAACAGTACTCTCACAATTGATTTTGGTAAAGTCGATAGGGAAAGTACTTTGCTTGTTATGCAAGCTGGGAATAGTAGACCCATTAGCGGTTAAGTGCATGTGGGGACATCAGATCCAATTGCAATAATGCAGCCTACAAATGAAGGGTTCAGTTATACAAATCAAATAGCAACCTGCTGGCTGGCATATCAGGTTTATGAGAAAGCACTTCCCAAAACCTAATCAGAATATCTCAAACTATACAAATAGCTGTGGTATCAGCAAAGTCTCTAAACTTGAAGTCCGGCAGGCTCGTTCTTCATGGGAGATGGAACCGACTGGTTCTACTTGGTGGAAGCTTTCAGGCCAATCCAATGCCTATCATAGATAACAATAGTCAGTCTTTGTTATTCCAAATGGCAAGCCCCTAGTCACGTGATTCCAATTACTTTACAACGGCCAAGGACCTTGGACCAACAATTAAAGTTACAGATGGTCAAGGTATTGCATTCTCTGCAATCGAGTAATATTTCATATGATTTACCCTTACCCATGATTCTGTTGACAGGTTGGTTTTGACTAATCTATCCACCATGTGTCTCTTCCAAATTACAATCGAACCGGACTACGGAATCAAGGGACACAGTATCAATAGGCTGATAAAGTGGTTGCCACAAACCATAAAGAATATCTTTACTGCTTTTGGTGTTTGCCCAGAGTGTCGAGAACACTATTCTAAAACCCAGAATTTGTCTAATATCGTGGATATCTCTCCTGGTGGAAACCAACCCCTAATTCAGCAATCCAGGCTTGCATTAACCGAGGACGAAAAGCAAGATGTCGCAATTAATTGGCTGTTCAAGATACAGTAGGAATAAGAAGCGGATTTGCCTAGAAATTTGTCTTAATATACTGGAGCAGTAGAGAAAGGATTGATAGAGGATAGATCAAGGATAGATTAAGTCTACATCAAGACCTTGATTAGATAACCCCATTATACGATACCATTATAACGTATTTGTCAATTGGGAAGAAGGCTATATCAAGTAAAACGCTGGTCCGGTGGCTTGTATTTCTGACTTATTACAATACACACCAACTTTCCAAGGGGATATTGTTTCAGTTATTAATATATCTTCGTCTCTTATCTGCTGCCATTCTTTATCTTACTTCTGGTCTTTTCTCGCTGTGATTTCGTCCTTTTTGTTTTGCTGTCTTTCTTCTGTTTCATTTCCCTCACTTCATGTTCCTCAAGGTCACTTCATCAGTATTTGTTGTCTTTTTTCTTTTTTTCCTTTCTAAGTTGTCATTTGCCTGTAGTTTGTTATTTCTTTTATTTTACAAGATTGATTGCAAAAGTTCCCCATCAAAGGGGATTTGCTTGGTGTCTGAGCAAGTAAGTATTAACTAAATGCAACTGTGGCTTTGCTGTTCCTGTGATCTCAAAAACAACCTACGTTATAGTAATGAACCAGTAATGATACTCACAGCTATGTGTGAGCTAGTGTGTCATATCTAAATGTAATAAAGTTTCCATGACCGTGAATATTTTGTTTTTCTCAAAAATATTTCCTCTAGTCCTATTGGTTTTCTTACTATTCCAGTATCCTACTTGTGGTATCAGTGGATAATTAAATACATTGATAGATACACACTTTGGCCAATCATGCTCCAGCCTCCCATCAGACCGACTTATAGGAAAACCATTAGTATCTCACTTTGCTAGTAATTCGCTTCTCTCAAGGATATCAACTCTTCAATTCCAGATCTGTTATTTACATCGCAATTGCTATAAATGATTGACCAATGTCATTAAGTATTAGCTGGCCAGAAATGTCATTGATCAACCTACAGGCTCTGAATTTATTCAGTGGTTCAACCTGGTACTGAAAATTCAATAATTCAAAGATGTTTCTAATCTGATCCATGTATTGGTCAGTTCAACCCTGTTGTAGCCTGCTTGTGTAAGTCTGATAAATTGGAAAATGAAGAATTGCCTAATCATTTTAGTTATTGATTATAGAACAAAATGGGAAGCCATAGTATAAGCTGTCCCTCACTAGCAGGAACAAATCATCTACTAGATAACTATATAAGCCACGTATACGATAATTAACAGCCTTTCATCTTTGCAAAGGAATGATCATTTCAGTGATATTCGTGCAGATTTAAGTCTTTTAGAACAACTAAACACAGACCTGTATGAATATCTTGTTCTTAAATCATCATCCTATTTCTGTTGCATGTTGTTTGTTTGTCCTGCAATCTATCGCCTCCCCATTCTTCAATCCTCACTATTATTGCAGTTTATGCAAGATTTACCAAAAGGCAATATATTTAATTCCTTCTTCTGGCTGATCTTATGGATGTGGCAAATCCTGCTATTTCACTTGCCTGTACAATAATAACCAGTCAGAGCCAAGATCCTTGTTAGTCTTTTTCTTAACAAATTATCACCAATCCATCTTCACAGTTAATCAGCCTTGAGTTACTCATATGGGTGATTGATATAAAGGTCTTGAATTGGCCAATAACTAGATATCATTCACCTATTGCATCTACTGCACACAGCGCAGTAAGAAAAAGATTATACCAATGTTTTGAGTGACAGAAGGGGATTTATATTGGAGTATTTGGCCATTGATCAGACACAGAAATTCAACAAAGCAACTTTTACCCAATTTTCTGAAGGGATTAAAAATCGGAGACATTCTAACAATACAATTGATACAACAAATAGTATAGGAGCATAGCTCCTAGGACATTCTTAGAAGGATAATGCATTGAATCTTCCTGTGTCAATCAATTCAACTCTAGAATAGAGGCCAAGATTACTATCCCTTGGGTCTAATATGAACTGAGAAGCCTATCACGAAAATATGATCTCCATCAGCAATCTCATAGCATGTGTGATGTTCTTTACGATTGTCACAAATCGTGACTAAGCAAGGCAGATTTCACATGACTCATACTTATGAGTCATAAGGTATGTTGGATTTCACACTATGACGTTACTTGACTCATGGTTCTCACATGACTATGCACTTGCG
>Ga0307517_10000687_pt1 | contig 58143 bp, 57 predicted proteins | sample 23_EM_MG_FD_194515 | JGI IMG/M metagenome (GOLD analysis project Ga0307517, IMG submission 194515) | Populus trichocarpa ectomycorrhiza microbial communities from riparian zone in the Pacific Northwest, United States - 23_EM | ecosystem: Host-associated > Plants > Roots > Unclassified | place... | reverse complement strand
ACCCATCACAACCCCCCCCCCCCCCCCCCCAAAAAAAAAAAAGATCTAATACCCGTGTAATCCAACCAACCCACATCCGCAACCAATCTGCATGCACGCCGCCCTATACAACTCTATCAGCAGTAGTAGTAGAGAAAACCTGCACATCTCAAGTTTTTTTCATAATATGTAGAAATATCCGGGCCCGAGCCAGAATCCGCCCAAATTTTAACAGGAGGAGGAGGAAGGGTGGGAATATTCGAGATCTGCCAATTACCACATTCTCTCCCTTGGTACAAAATTGCCCAATAGATATTCACCAGGCACTACACCAGTTGTACCGCATTACCCTGAACAAAGAGAGAGCTGCGTGCTATGTAGTCTAATAATGTAGTCAAGAATTCCCTACTTTGGGACAGTAAAACGAGCTAAGGGGAAAAAAACAAAAAATGCCAGACATTACCGGGGGGGGGGGCAACTCCAAGGACATATCATATAGCATAGCACACCGCTCTCTTATTCAAGTTAATACGGCAAACTATACAAAACAAAACTGTAAAGAGTCCATTCGATAAAACAATCACCAGACAGAGAGAGGGGGCACGTGCCCAACTTATCCCGAATATCCCACTGAGGGGTCCCCCCCCTCACTATACCATATTATGTTATCTAGCACACCGGAGTGCCTTCCCCCCCTTCACAAGTTTCTCTAGCAAGCAAAAATAAAAGAAGAGAAGAGAAGAAGAGAAGAGAAGAGAAGCAAGCCATCACAACCCCCAGTCCGGTTTCCCCCAATACGAAATTCAAATCCTCAACCAGCTGCCGGAAAACTATTATAGAAAAAACGGCCACATAATAATCGATGCCTTCCAAGACCCCGACAATGCTTTATGAATTTTTCCAATTTTTATAATCGACCCGTCATGAATAAGTTATAATACTGACCATAATACCAAGGATATAAAGCCACAGTGCAGCACCCACGATATTCTAAGGGCAGAGTACTAGTACTGCACAAATTCCTAATCCCATCGTGGCTTTTTCACATCCCACTTTCAGATGATCCTACAGAACAATTCTGGTATGATGACGGCCTGGTATTTAACCACGCAGACTCTACTCAATACATGTACTGTGCATCACAGATTTCTTTACCGCTAGATAAGTGCGCATTAAAAATTATGATTCCATACCGTGCATACAGAAAACCCAAAGGTGGGCGAGGTGTGAAACAGAAACTTTTGTTGCCAAGATTGTGCACGAATTAGAACTATTGTGCTGTGGTGGAAGCAACAGGCACAACGGGGGCAACCCAGACACAAGTGTGAAAACTTGGACTTGGCAGACGTTAAGGGTGATCCACCATGAAGAGTTAAGACATCAAAATTAATCATGCTATGTTTCTCCCTAGTATTCACTCTGCGCTCACTTGAACCGACGTACAGTATTCCCCTAGTCTATCATGAGGCGGCACTGCAAGTTGCTCCATCCAAATCTTTTATTATCAGGTACATTAGACACAAACTCACACCGCTAAACTTATTCAACGCAAGAACGGCGCCAAACACCTACCGCATTCATACCACACTCATAGTCTGTACCCTCTCTTCCCATTCCACATGTGAAAAGGGAATAAAAAGAAGAAAAGACCCCATATAACCTCGGTCCATCAATCCCACGATTGCTGTCACCACCTACAAAAGAATAAAGACAGATAGATGGATACACAACTCAGAAATAAAAGATATCCTGTCTACGCACTTCCCTCGAAACACGGGGAAAGTTTCACGAAAAAAGGCAATTCGCTACACGGAAGGTTTCTATCTATTTAGAAGAGAAGAGAAGACGAGAAAGAAGAAAGAAACGGAACTAGAGACCATCCAACTTTCTCGCTTGCCCCCGACTGCCCCATCGGCCACATCACACACAACCCCCAAATCTAAGCCTACTTCCTCTGAGACTCAATCCTCCTCCTCAGTGATCTGGTCCTCTTTCGGAGTTTCTTCAACTTATGCTTCTTCATCTTGAGTTTTCTGATCCTCTTGACGGAAATAAGGCGCATGACCACTTGCCCAGGGTTCTCATCACGCATGTCCTCGCTAATGCGCCGCTGGCGGATCATGTTCTCAAGAAGGAGTTTGCTGTTACCAGAGATGGCGACGGTTCCCCCTCCTTGTGTCACGGCTCGGAGGAGGAGCTGGATGAACTGCCTTTGAAGTCTCGGCCTCAGGAAGGCGGTTTGCGCCCTGGGCGGTGGGGGCGGACAGAAAGGTCTGTAGGAGAAATAGTCTGGGCCCAGATTCGCCGAGTCGGGGGCATCTTGTGTAGGCTGATGTGCCTGTGGTTGTTCTACTGCCGCTTGCTGCTGTTGTGGTTGCTGAGAGTTGTTCGAGGCTGATCGGATGGCGGATTCTAACCATCCGGACTCGACCACCACGTCTATGTGCTCAAAGTCTGTCGGCGATGGGGAGTTCTGGTATATAGGGCGCTCAAAGGCAGGTCTTGCCGAGGAGAAAATATGTCCGAAAAGGGTTTCCGAGTGGTTTAATGGGACCGGGTGAGAGATACTGACAGGCCGATGTTGGGCAAAGAAGGTTGATATCGCTACGTCTGTCAAAGTAGATTGTTTAGCAAGAAATTATGTAAAGAGGAAGTGAGGGACGGTGAAGAGGGGAATAGGGTAAAAAGGTGAGGATGTACCAGCTGGGTGGAGGTGGTCGGTGCTGGGTACCACGGGGACTTTTGATCGCACCTTTGCCGCCGTTGATGTTGTAGAGTTTTTCGCCCCTGTCCTAGTTGACCTTCGAACGGTAGGTGTTCCGGCGATATTGCTACCAGATGCTCCATCAGAAGGATTCGACGGCTTGGAGGAAGACGATGAGGAGTAAGGTCTCAACCTTGGTTGGATATGGATAGCGGGGGAGGTAGTTTGTTTAGATACCATTGAGCGGGGAAGCACGGCTGGGGCACCGCCGAAGCGCAAGGTCAGCGCAATACGGCGGAGGGAGAACATCTTGTCACTGGTGCTAAGCGGGGGAAAGGGAGGGGTGAAAATGTCCGGGCACAGAGGAAGGGGCCCGAAGTGGAAGCAGTTCGACGATGATGTGGTTGTTGGTGGTTAGAGGGAGGGAAGGGCCTTCTTGGTGCCGAATCCTGGCTCTGTTCAAGTGGCAAACCGCAGTGCCAAGATATACCCAAGACGGGAGCGCTGGCTTACATCCATCCCACTTTTGAATTTTTGAAGATGAAATCATAGGCAAATAATAATTGTTAGGCTTTCCGTTTACAGAATTTCAACGATACAGTAGCCGAGTGGCGTGGAAATCTCGAAAGGGTCGAGGGGATATCCGTCAAAATCCCAATGAAAGCCTTGTAGAAGAAATAAGGACAAAAAAACTCCCCGAAATATGGACTGGGAAACGAAACGACTTATGATATGATATATACAATATAATATACGAAAGGGTTTTTCAGAACCTCAAAAAAATGAGCCTCTTCCGATCCTCTCAACCCCAGTGTTCTCCCCCCCTTTTTTTTACATACATCTGATGTCCGGCAACCCTCTACATGCACACATGAGCTGAAGATACCGGAAACCCGAAAAAAATGAGAATGAAAATTAAACCCCCCCCCCGATACGATATCGAACCACCGCACCGCACGATGTCACCGCCCGCCCCAAGAAATAGGAAAAAGCAGAATAAAAGATTACCAACCGTAGAGCTGGTCAAAAAGTATAATATCCCGAGAAAGAAACCAAAAGTAAATGATATCTTTACTCATCTAATGCTCTCCCATCAAATATCCAACAAGGACAAATGATGCACAAAAACAAAGGAAAAAGGCTCAGACCTCTATTGACAATAGAGAGAGCTATAGCCAGCCAGCATATAACGAAAAGCGTGCTGAAGAAATAGCGAAACTAGCAACCTGCTGAAATAAACATCGCTCGCAGCCGTCCGTGGAAAACAACTGGTGATAAAAATATAAAATAAAATGCTGGCTTTCAATGTCGTCGCGCGTTGCGTTCGGTCACCATTTTAAAACATAGCGGTGATAGTTTAAAGCTTTCTGCCTCTATCCATCACAGATCATAAGAATAAGTTCGTTGCACACTTTTTACCCCCCACATTCCCCATACTGCTTGACAGATAATTTCCCTGTTTTCTCAAAACACTTACAGAACCAGAGTTTGAAGATTTTTCTGGAGTATCATGTCCTGAACACTGGACATTGTGATCTTGAGCAAGTTCGTGTCTGTAGCGTTTGTAAAATGAACATAGATATCCTGGTTTATTATATTGTTAGAACCAACCCCAAATGTGTTGGACAGAGAAGACGTACCTTTGAAGAGCTACGATTCAATCTTTTGAAGCTCTCCTCAAAATACATTGAGGCGTGCTTGTATGAGTGTGGATCGCCAGTGTAGTCGGGGAAATATCTCCTAACCGGTGAGTTCGGCAATTTTTGCTTGAACAAATCGATCTTGTTTAGAAAGAGAATGATTGAAGTCTGTATAAACCACTGCGAGTTGCAAATACTCTCAAATAGCATCAGAGCTTCTTGCATTTGGTTCTAGGCCAATGTTAGCCACCAACCCCCAGCCCGGCTACCCAACTACAACCAATGTGCAACACCGGCAGAAAAACAAAGCTAGTAAGAACACCAAGAAGAACATACAGCGTCTTTATCCTCAACCAAGCACTGGTCGTATCCACTAATCGCAACCAAGAATAATAAGGCGGTAACATTTTCGAAACAATGGATCCACTTCTTGCGCTCCGATCGCTGCCCGCCAACGTCGAACATGCGGTATGTTAAAGCCCCCAAGTCAAACAATGTCTCACTAATTCCAGTACTCTTTAATCTAGAACGGAGAATATCCTGATCAGTCGGCATGTAGTTGGGGACAAATAGCCGGTCAAGCGATTCAAAAAAACTAAAACCCGGGATTCTCCTATTAGCTGTCATCCCCGTGGCCCCCGGCGCCCAAAGAGCAACAAAATGAAGCGACGGAGTCTATGACACTGCCAAACTCACTAATTCAGATTATCGTGCAGAGCGAACTCATTTCCCCGGTGTACCGCTGTCTGAACGCCAGTATCTGCCCACAAGCTTGCGAAGGCCTTCTGGTACTCCTTAGGGAATGGCTCTTGTCTTCCTAATTCGCGCTCCATAATGACCAGCTCAACATATGCCTAAAATATCGGTAATCAGTGCCAAACGGAACAAGTGTTGGATTTGAAAATACTAAGAGATAGCGCACTTCGTTTTCCTCATTCTGAAACGTCAAATCGTACGATTCCATAGCCTCCAGGATTATCTTAAACGAGTTCAATAAGTTGGAGAATATTATTACGCGATAGTCGTCTCTATCGTTTTTAGAGAATCCAGACGCATGAATCAGCTTCATCTGCTTAAGAATAGTGGACTTGCCGCTCTCGCCAGCTCCTGTTAATAGACCACACCCTATCAGTACCTATTGGCAGATCACATAGACCAAGGACAACGTCTAGACATCCAAAAGATTAGTCATAACAACAGTACCTAAGAGCAATAGTTTAACCTCCTTTGCAATGCGTTTCTCATCTTGTCGTATTAACCTCTCAATCTCACGAGACTTTTGGGCACCCGCATCGGCGGTTCCTCCCATGCACATCCTGAACAAGCGCGCCACGATTGAATGAAATCCCCCCCGGATACTTGAAAGGCAAAACGAATGTGGAATTTATATGGTGAAAGTAGTCGAAGAAAGGCTTTATAGTGGATAATAATTTTCCGGAGCCAACTGTATAAAACGGGAGGGCAGAAATGTTATGCGATGCTGGTGAGAGTGGCAGTCTTCGAGAAGGGAATAAGGAAGGCGGAGAAAAAGAAGGAATACGCTGGTCTTTGTGCGTTGGAAGAGAGGGGTGTGTAATCCCCTAGGGCAAGGCCTAATTCAACCTGGGTCAGTGAGAATAGTAAGCAATGACTATCCGAATAGGAAGAGAAAGACAGTGTGGCACATGAGTAAAGATGAGTTTGCCTAGTGTCAAAAACAACATATAAAAGAGTACCTGATTTTTATGTGGTATGGAGTCCAGTTCCGGTAACACATTAAGCGTGTGGAAGGGAGTGCTGCGAAGATAATTGAGAAACTGAGGATAGGCATGACAGAGTGCAACATCAAACAAGATGGGAAGTACATAAATAGACAAGCCTTTAATTACAATAGAACAAACAAAAAAGCATCAAAAGGGAAAAAAGGCTTACCACCAGATATACTACGGGTCTTCGCAGCCTTGAGAGGGAAATAAAAAATAAAAAATAAAGTGCCACGCCCAGGAACTCAACGTTTATCCAGGTAAGTTACCTGCAGGTAGATTAATGAGAAGACCGGTAAAATAAGAATACCAGAATGGACCAAACAAACCCAGGCAGGAAGGCAGAAGAGGTTTGTTGAAAGATGAGCACGTTAGTAAGCAGACCAAACGAAAACCGATAGTGCGGTTGCCTCAACCAAGCCCTATTCGAAAGAGAGTAAGTGGCACGAGAAGGATTCGATGCTCAATTATATGTTTGTTCGCTTTTTTGTTTTTTTCCCCAGCGAAGCCGTTGTGAAATTGACTGGATCGAACGACAGAATGGACGGATAGGGATACCGGGAGGGTAGGGTGATAAGAAGCAAACCCTCGAACCGCTAGAAGGTAGGAGCGTGGTATCGATCTGGAACAACCGCCACAAAACAAGGAGCGAGCGACAAGCAAGGAATCAATTGGAAAGATCGAATGAGAAAAGGGAGAGGAGTTGGAGTCTTTAAAAAAGAAAACCAATCCTGAGGTAAATGGCGGTTTAAACTCGTACAGAGGAGAGAAGGTGTACGAGTACTGGCAAGTGCTAGTAGCTGTGGGAGGAGGAGGGAAAGAGAGAAAGAAACAAGAAGATTTTCCCCACCCGACTTGCTCGCGTCGAGAGCCGGCGGAGTACAGCAGCAGCAGCAGCAGCAGCAGACGCTGTGTCCTGTAGCCTGTAGCACTAGCAAGCAAGCCCCTTCTTCATCCTCCTGTAACTGTGAATGAACCCCTCCCCTCCCTTTTTTTCCCTATTTTTCTCCTTTGGGGAGGCGTAGCGAGCCATCGCCTGTCGCTGCCGTTCCTCCAGAGCTTCGTGGGAATTTGATAAAGGGTCCAAGGACAAAAGGATCAAGGATGGCAAAAAAAGATGGCGAAAGTTTTTTTGCATAGGTCGAATGCCAGCCTTCTGGGCTAAGCTGCTGGACCGTAAAAGCCCTGGCAGACAAGGTATAAAATATCTTAGTCTGTGCGAGGAGTCCAATGCGTGCAGAAGGAGAGAAGAAGGTTCCCGTTTGTGTGGTCCGATTGCCCCACCCATCGAAGCAGAAGTACTGTCCAGCCAAATCCGATGATAAATAATGATTCTAGCACAATACTAGTAGAGAAGCGATGTGATACAGTCTTTTTCCAAGTCATCCTAACCGCGAACGCTCAGACGGATTTAGAAATTTTAGTAAAGAGAAAAGAGGAAGAGTGACAGAGCGGAAAAGGAGAGGAAAAAAGGCTGTTATATTGCCAGTTGCGATCATTGCCATTAGTCGCTCGAGAGCCCGGTTTTGTTTGCCTTCTATCCCACCATAACTATTCTCGTCACCCATCAAAAGTGGCTAAACACATCCCAGTAGCAGAGGGAAAAACTTCCATCGAATTCGCCAACCAGCCCGAACTATAGCCAAGAACACTTTACAATGAATAGTCCCCATTAATATCAATAAGAAACTTCAGTCAATCCACCGTCGCCTTCTCCTACGGCTCCGAGGGGTAAGGCATCTCATAGAGTCGCCAGAATTAAACCTACTATTCACGAATACCCTACCGGGAAGTCTTTCCCCTTGCGACCCGCGGCCGTCCAACTATTTTTGGTGGGTAACAATGGCAGAAATGCCCTCTCTCTATGGCACCTCGAGCACGGGAGCTACCGTGGAAGAACTGAAAGAATATTCCAATCACGCTCAATTGCCCCAAACCTCCACTTTCTCCTATCTGCGATACACGCGGCGATGATGGAAGCGCAGTCAACCACCCCATGCCACCACCACCACCACCACCACCACCTTGTTCGGTTCATGATATGTAGGCAGTTCTTTATGACATACGACCTGCAAGTTCAACCGAAAATGTAAAGAATTATGCCCAGTGAACCGGCATCCGCTTGTCTTCGGAGGAAGCACTCGAGTAGTGGGGGGGGGAGGGCGCCATCCTACCTGATCTCAAAGTCGAGAAGGATGCTAGCAAGGGTTCAACTCGCGAAGAAACGGCACGGCAATGCGGGAAAGACGCCCCTAATCCGCATTTTGCCCAGGCAGCGAGCACCAAGCACAAAAGAAACGTCCTTACTGGCAGGAATCCCCCCTCTCTCTCACTCCGAAGTGGAAGAAAAGAAAAGAAGAAAGGGCTCACCGGTCATGATGAAAAAAGAAAGGAAAAAAAAGGAAAAAATATCAGAAAGACAAAGGACCCCTCAATTGAAACAGAGGACTATCAGATTTATATAGAATCAGACCCCATATCGAGTTGGGATTGGATAGCTGTCAACCCCGCTAGGTGGTAAACTTAGGCACATCCATGGGTCTCGAGATCTTTGGAACCGCACTCACCCTCAGCAAGTTTCTGAAATCCGCCTTTATTACTCGTAATATTCCCCTCCTTCTATCCCTCCTTCTATGATAGGGGTGGGAGAGCGGAAGTGCCGAATCAAAGCCCATCAAATGCGATGTAAACCGGCTGAGGCAAACCCCGGAGAAGAACAGATAAAGTAGAGACGGTCCGTGCGGCAAGGATCAGTCTTCTTTCTTGAAAGAAACCATCATGTCTTTTTGCACTCGTACCACGGTAGACGGACCTTTTCCGGGGCCATTGTTTCTGCAGGGTTACTGCTTGCTTCCTCGCAAGCTTCATGCCTCGCCTCCACGGTTTACCACGCGACCTAAGGCCACACCTCTGAATCTTCTTGGGAAGCACGAAATCTCATAGATAAGGAAAGCGAAGGGGGGGAAATTACAGTACTCGTACTGGTAGCCGGACTTGGGAACCATTGGCTAGATGGGATGCCAGTACGAGTACTAGTACAACAGTCGTGAGTGTGTGAGTAGCCAGGACGGGCGAACCTCCAGGAAGAGGATCCTCCGCGTTGACTTACTCCTGAGTTACTTGCTGGGACTTCGGCGCCAGCGAATGTACTCGTACAGTACCAGCCCGGAACAGAAAACCTTCAGATAAGCTGAACTTTTTCGAGAGATCGCCGGCCGGTTGGTCGGCCTCGTCCTGGGCAATATTCGGGGGTCTTTGTCCGCATTCTTTCAGTCCTGTATCATAATATTAACCTTGCCTACTCCAACTAATAATCTACGCCACCTCTTCCTCAATCCCTCCCGATTAATGCATTGCACCCCCACAAGCCCAGGATTGCAGAACCCAACCACTTATAAATTAAGCCACCACCACCACACCTTATTAAAGCCCACTCCGCTGTCTCCATGAAAAAATAAAAATAAGAGCGCAGCAAGCAGGACACCAAAGCAGAGAAGCACCGCAGCCGATGGCAACACGGCAAGCTACCGGCGCCCAATCCAGTCCTCACCCAAGCAAACCTTCAGAAAATATGTCACATCCAAACATAAAGTATATATAAAAAGGTCTCACAGCAACAAAAATCACTAATTACTTTCTCTGATTCAAATAATAAAATACCAAGCCCACCACCAGAACCGCGCAGCAGGGTATAGCCGCCGCTCAGACCAAAGCCATCACGGGATGCGCATTTCGCATGGCAGACGGAGCAAACTGTACGATGCCTCCGATCCCGCACGAACAGGGAAAGAATTGGAATAGAAAAAGGAAAGAAACGAAAATATGAAATAGTAAGAAAAAGTAACTTTGGCCTTTTATCTTTTGCCCCACAAGTCCCTGCTGGAGGGATGCCTCTGGCGCAAGATACCGCACAGCGGGTAAAAAAGAAAAGAAAAACTCTTGCTTACGCCTCCACTCAGGCGACAGGTAGCAGAACAAACAACCGGGACACTGGTAGCCCCAAAAAGAAGACAGGGAGGGTGCTGGATCATCACAAATTATCACTCGGAGAACCTTGTTGGATTTCGTGCCAGCCTGGTCCTCTCTCGTCCTTAATTCTCTTCACCGCTACTAGCAGTCGCTTTAGTACCCTTTTCACGGTTAGACCTCTCCTGATTCTCCCTCTCCGCTCTTCTCCTAGCTTCTCGATTACAGCGGCATCTCGTTCAACTCTAGCCTGCCTGTTTATCATCATCTGTAATCTGTTATCTTTCCCTTGTCTCCTTTCTTTCCGTGTTTCAGCGTTCACTAGCTTGAGAGCCCCAAGAGGGCAGCAGCAGCCTTTTGGATAAACCTTCTCAGATATGCTTCTGGGGGCATTGTATATCTTTAAAACAATTTGTTCCACCGGATAGCGGAAAGAGAGGGCCAGCGCAGCGTTCCTAGGGGGTGTGGTGATACTTGGGAGGGTGCAGGAATCCTGCGGACGCGACTGCTCGACAGTATCCAATGGCCTTGGCACCAAGCTATCCGGATACGTTATGGATTGCCATGCACGGTGCCGGTATCGGCATTCTGCGGTACTCGTAGACAAACCCCCGAACGCCTACCGGTTAGGTTTGACTAGGATAAAGATACTTGTATTCAGTTAAGAACGCCTACCGCGGTTCTGAAGCTGGTACGGTATCATACTCGAGTTCGAGTACATAAACGCTATAAAAAAAAAGAGGCGGGATTGAGGTTGCGACAACCCCACTGAAGATCACGATCCTTTCTCCTCTCTCGCTTCCTTCTCTCCTGTCCCTTCCCCCCCCCCTGATTATGGATATAGCATCATAGACCCACTTTCGTGCTCATACATATTAGAAAATCAAGCTTATTTCTTTCACACACAAGTGACACAGCTACAGAACTTTAAATTTCCGACTTTCCGGTAACCGAGCTCCCTCCCTCCCTCCATCTCCGGTGGCTATCCGTGGTTGCTTACCTTCAAACCATTGATTCCCCCTTACCCCTGCACTCGAGCACCAGTGACTTATTGCGCGCTAGAGGCTGGAATTTGCGGGAACCGCACTAGGACGCTACAATCGTGGAACACCCAAAGACACACACTCGTCCAAATACACAGTTCGCTCCTAATTGGCTAAATATTGGTAATCCAAGGCTACAAGCCAATCAGTGGACTGTGTATTTGGGGGGGTTGTGTATTTGTTCGACTATCGTCATAGAGTTGTCTCTCCCAATAGGGCCTATTGTATCTCTCTTTTTATTGGTCCTAATTGAGGGCTGGAAGAGAGAGACCCTCAATTCAAAGAGGGAAATCTTGGAGGTTCTCTAGCCTGATTTGCAATTGTCCTCGTTTTCACGGTACAGCATGGTACCAGTGCTTGGGCGAGGGAGGGAGGGAGGGAGGGAAGGGTGGGGGGGCAGAAAGAAGGGTTCCCGGACCCTATTTGCATTCTGCTTGTGCCCGAGTACTCGTACGGATGGTATTACTGTACTTGAACTGTGTTGTGGGAAGGGCAGGTTGGAGAACAGGTATTATCCTGGATGGGGCTATGCGGGGGGTTATCAATAATTGTGCTCGCAATTGCCTGACGTCTGTACTCGTAAAGCGGACTGCAATTGCATTCACCAAGGTTCTGAGGCCCTAGCCGATTTTTTGGCCTGTATCATACTCGAGTATGCAAACCGTCTGTGCGCACCTGAGCTCCCTCACTCAGCCTCCAATGTTCGGGTTCCTCATCCCGGTATCTTGTACTCGTACAAACGTCGGGCAATTACGAATATTGGGCAGGGCAGAGGAGTTGCGGAGGGATAGAAACTCTTGGGAATTCCGCTTTCAGGAGTGCGGTTGAGCAGGTCCTTGGTTGGCTAATCGATTGAAACGTTTCTTCCCCCCACTCTCTGGGGTGCTATCAGCTATTGATTATTATCTCTCTTTTTCTTCTTTCCCTCTCGAACCACACAGCGCTGGGGATGGGAGATAATTGGGTAAGCGGGAAGGGGAGGATCTACTAGTACTTGTATTGTGGGATTTTTGAGGCTTCAGTGATTTTGTCTCGCTTGGGCAGTGTGGATGGGTGGGGTTCTGCCGGTCCTGTTCGAGTGCTGCCTAGGAGGTTTACTCCGTCCAGATCGCACAATCGGAGCCTCATACTTGCTTTTCAGGTTTCCCACGCGGCATGAGGGGGAATGACGAGCCTGCCGCCTAGATGTTGTGATAGCAGGCTTGAAACCTGGGTTCGAGGTTGAATCCTCTAACCGCACTCAAGAGCAGTCGCCAGGTTAGAGTAAACAACACCAAACTGTGCGAGGTGAAGCTGAAGTACAGTCAATGAAGAAATTACATTTGTTCACTTTCTCACTCAATCTTTCCCCTTCTTAAGAATGGAACTTTCCTTTATTCTTTCCTTTTTCCCGTGTTCTTCCCACTCGCTCCCTCGTGTCCGATGCCACTGTCTCATCTCACCGGGAGCCATTTACCGATTTGTAATCGCCTACGGAAATCACCACTTCCTCCCTCCCCGGCCAAATTCCTCTCACCGCTAGCCTATCATATCTATCGGGAGCTCTCAGTCGATCAATCAACCTATTGAGGAGATGGAAGCGCGCGCATCGAGCCGAACCGAAATCCCATTGCTCAAGTATCAGTTCCGCTACCGTAATCTAACATAACAAGCTCACCATTACGAGTATGATACCAAGGCGAACGGTTCCAGATATCGGTATGACAAACCCAAACAGGACCTGCATACCGCCATCGCACAAGAAACAAGAAAAGAGGAGAGGCGGAAAAAGCTTCCTCCCGAACCTCCCGCGTTATTCCACAGTATTCGCAACTCTTCTCCCCTGGCGAGCGGTGGCTGTTGCTTGAAGTGGGGGGTTGGAGTGGGGGGAAACCTTCATCTCTACGACCCTCCCATAGTTAGAACCGCAGAGCAGAGCAGAGCCGAGGTTGGAAAAAGAAAAGAAAAAAGGTCATCCTTTGCAAGCTGTTTCAGCTGTCGTACTCGAGCATGCTGCTCTGGCGCCTCTGGGATTACAGTGTCAATAGTTTTCGGCGGTGGCGTACCGGTAGGTTTGACCGAAATCGGTTTCCACGAATGGGGCAGGGAAGAGATGAAGCGCACTACCGTAATGGACGATAGTAGGGTACCTTTATAGAAAGCTCGATGCTAGTACTCTACTATTATGCAATAATTAGAATAGCTATCGCTCGTAGCGCGGTAGTCGTCCGTAGTTGACCCGACAGGAATTGGGGGATAGTGGGTAGATAATGTCATTGACATCGTGGGATGTGGAGTTTTGAAGTTTAGGGATAGGGAGGGGCGGGGGTTTCCTTGGGAGGAGATTAGAATAGGGTTCGGCGCAGGGATGCGCATATGTAAGGGGTAGGGCTTTGACTTGCCCCCAGGGGAGGATGAAGGATGGGAGGCGAGTGATGGGGAGTGATGGGTTGGTTAGGGAGGATGTGGGTTGCTAGGGTTGGACATTAGGGAGGTTCAGCACTGGGATGCGCATTATGTTTCCATAGCAACAGGATGGTGTAAGTGGCTAGTGGTGTTTTTTTTATCATACACGCTATGTACTAGTACTCGGGTCTGGACTCGGGTTATCGGACAGACAGGGATTAAAAATCTATGTATGCTCATATCTTTTCGTCCCTGTCTGTCCGATAACCAACGTCCATACCCTAGTACAAGTAACTTTTGCGCCATGGATGTGCAGAGCTGACGCAGGTGTGTTTACATGGTAAATAGCGGTATTGTTAGTCGTGATGGGGGTTGAGATTTTTGTTGTATCTAGGTCACCTGCAGTAGCAGCAGAGGAGGTGCTTATTACTTGTATGACACCACCCGGAGTATTCATGGTAAATAATAATGTTCGCAAGAAACAGTTCTCCCCCTCTTCTATATTACAAACTACAAATTCCATTGCCCTTTGGTAACGATAAAAGCACAAAGTGCTTCCAGCCTTACCCTGTGGTCTAAGGTGTGCCCTCAGAGGAGACTAAGAAAGGGGGGGATTGAATATGAGAGAGATTGGGCTGGAGTATGGAGGATTAGTCCAGTGCTCTTCTACTATGCGGTAGTTAAGATATTATTATGTAAAATAAGCTAGAAAAAGCCTGTGGAAGAAACGAAGTCACATGATTTTCATTTGTCATTTTTGTGCATGAGGTGCGCACCCGCCCCGCAGAACCTCCCTATCGTCCCCGCTAAGAATTTGAAGACACCATAACTTCCATCGCAGCACTCGTGCTACTGGTACGTCCAAAGATATTAATCATTAGCACAAGTGGCGATACTAGCAAGTTTTTGGTTTATCTTATAGTTCGTAGTTGTACTCGTACTTGTAGGTTTTGTAGAGTATGACGAGCAGGGCCCGCAATCATAACCGACTGACCATAGCGTAGCCATCAAACTCCACTGCGACACAAGAGCAAACATCTGCGCGAGGGGGTAGCGAGAAGTATTACATCTACGCAAGAAGCGGAATTGGTTCCAACCCCTTTCTTCACTCTATCGTCCCCATGCGGTCTATCCTGTAGCATTTCCCTTCCTTGCAAACTCTCTTATAGGGTGCTAGGGTACTCTACCTGGCTTCACAGTACCTTGCTGTTCTTCACTTCTACCCCTGGCAATTACTTCGACTCTCTGGGGCTTCCCCCAGTCGAAGTCCCGGAGTCGGTACGGTACTCAGAGGGACGGAAATGAGTGTCAAGGCATCGACAATGGTGCTCGAGTAGGAATGAGACCTAGAGTACGGGCATTGTACCGTAAAGCCGAAAGAATTGCCAAATCGCTGGGACGTTGGAGTTGCCTCTTCCGGTGAGGTTTGCCGTATTTTTATTTTCTACATGTCTCAACTGAGGATTGCAAGAGGAAATATTTTTCACTACGGTACGTTTTCTCTCCCCTTAATCCAAAGGGGGAAATCCTGGGCGTCTTAGCGTAATTCTTAACTATTCCTGTTTTTGTGGTGTGTGAAACATCCTCTCTGCTGTATTGTATACTAATACTCACTTCAGGCAAGAAATACGAGCGTTCAGCTCAGGCAAGAAGTACCGGTACCCGAACACTTAGAGGGGAAAACAGGAGTATTTCAGGGGTATTTCGACTTTCCTCGGCCTGGAGTTTACTCGGATACTCGTGTACCTCCTCCCGTGTCCGGGAACTTCTTGCCTGGGAAGGATAATTATCGTCCAGCACATAAACCGTCAGGACATATCAGGGCTGGAATCTTTGCTGGGGTGTCTGCACTATGCTGACACTGCGCCCTACTGGAGCAAGAAACGCCCCTCATTCGCGCTTTGGGGGTTATACATTAGACCCCTTAGAGAAAAGTTCCAAGTTTGACATGAAAAACTAGCATAGCTTTTGCCATAGGCCACTGATGTGGACCTTGTTGAGGGTTTCCTCGACGAGTGAAGCTGGCTTTGCTGTATCTGGATGATCCTTCTAATAACTGTTTTAGGAATTTGATACTGGTGCCAGTACTTCAGAAGGATCTGTTTTAGCAGCGGTTATCTTCTGGAGACCAGTGAGTGTTCGGAGAATCGGGAAACGTTGTCAGCAGCTCTAGGATGAGAGTTATGATGACCTTTGCTCGTTGTTTGGTAGTACATATCACCGTACCATTTTGTGGATGTTCGTATTACGGGTTTAACGTTTAATTAGCGGAACGAGCAGGATCCCCAAGTGTCAACGCGTTTGAGCAAGCGAGGAAACCCGGATCCCCACCCGGCTCCGCTTCCGATCGCGACCGGTCGCGAGGTAGAAACTCCCGTACGCTGTACTCAAGTACCGGTACGGTATTTGGTGACAAATTTCGCCGAGGCGAGATCGGTAATATCGTGGGAGCTCACGAGCAAGTTACAAGCACGGCGGATTCGGTGGTGCACCATCGTGTCACCTGGAGCAACAATACGGCACTCGAGAAGAGCATCATGTTGAAGCAAGTGCAAGCGCTGCATTACGGTACTTGCAGAGCCCTAGCCACCTATGTGTCTCGGTAGTCAGAAAAGCTCGCTTGCGAATGATCAGACAGGCACGGCATCGCTTGTGCTGTCAAGCTCGGACTTTGATGTGGGTTCTCGGAGGGCTGGCAGCGTCGTGTTCGGGACGGGACGCAGGTGGGCCCCCACTCCACCATTTGTCATGTACCGGTACTTGTACTCGAGTATGCCCAGTGTGTAATTGGGGCGCCGGCTATGTGACTGCGGAGGGTCATATATTTTGTAGCAAGCGCTTCAGGTCGTCCAGTTAGGAAGGTGAGTACGAGGCAAAACACCTCGATCTTATTTTGAAGATCTTGTCATGATCCTATCCCAAGCCGAACTTTGGAGCTTCATGGGCTGGGTCAAATAAAAAATCCCCATAGGCCAGTGTTCCCAGCCTGGCCTTGGTTACTGACAAAGAAAGGTTTCTTGGGCCTTAAAAAAAGAAAAAAAGGGTCTGCCTTGTTTCCCTCACAATTGGGATGGTGGAAAATGGGGAGAGAGTTGTATTCTTTCTTTGTTTGGTGTCTTCTGGGGGGTGTTTTCATTTTCTGCCCGCCTTATTTTGGGGGAGGATGTGTGGTTGGTTCCATACCAGAGGAACTGTAGGATTGGGAGGCATTGGGCAGGGGTGGATTTCTTTTTTGCTTAAGGTTTTTACGCCGTACCTTAGGCTGAACACCATGGTTTTTCCTGTACGTGTACTGTACGAGTAGTTAGTACTAGTACTGTACGAATAAACCGCGGAATTGACAAAAGGACGAGGACTCTAGATCGTCTAGTCCTTCCAAAACGGGGTGAGGAAGACGAGACTTGTCTCATCTTTGGACGCCGCCGACTGTGGGCGAGCAGAATTAACCAATCCACCCAGTTACACACACTAATGCTATAATAGGTTAAAACATAACAAAGAGACATAACGACTTCATCCGAACAGCTTTGACGTTGCCGGTGCAGGGCAAGAACTGGATGACTGGGAATACTGAGGATTTGGGTAATGCTTCTTTCCTCTGCTTCGGTCCTTGTGGGCTGGGGCAGGGATGGGATTACACTGCCGATAGGTAGCTTGGTCTACCAAAGCCTCCGATTTCAACAACAATTGCCCAGGTCATTAGTACCCGAAAGCAGGGATTCGCGAGGTACAGTATATGGTAAAACATCTGTGCATGTCTGAGCTCCTATACAAAATGTACCCCTCCTATTTTGGTCTACCGTATTAATGGCCTGGGACAAGTATAATACCCAACCCGAATGCAATAATAGTACCGGTACCGTATTCGCTCTTGCAATTCGCTATCCCCCGCAAGCCTCTAATCTCGAGATTTAGAGGCGAAATGTCCTGAGAAGGGTTATTGCTTTCCTGTCACGGTATAAGATCAGCCTTCAGGATGTGTTAGGTCTCATTAACTGGTGCACACAATTTTGTTAACCTTCTCGGAATAAACCAGTCCTGGGGTGGCGGAGGTAGCGGATCGCAAGAGCAAATAAGGGTACTGTGTTACACTTATGTCTGTTGGTCCGAATCCCCGAGCCTTTACTGGTAGGGGGAAATGTCCGTAAGCTTAGAACTACTCCCTTGCGAGTACGCGTAACAGGAGAGCGCCTGGCTGGGCGAGAATCGTGGGGTGGTTAATTGAGCAGGGCTAATACAAATATTCTTGTTTCCTTGTCTCCAGATGTTAATGATCGCTTACTGGGAAGTTTGGTTTTAATTAGGCGGAATGCTCTAATCTTTGTGGTGCATATGCCTTCTCGGGGCACAAATACCGTTTCTTATATGATTCAACCCCTGATCGCAAAGGAACCCAATACACAATGTTTGAGATGTTCTTACTGCTGTCGATGGCGTTTTTTGCTTGTTCCTCCTCCACAAGGTATTGACAACTCATTCAACTACCGTAGGATCTAATATAGAGGAGATAATTAGCTAGGAGTGCTTCCAACCGCTGGCTTCGGCGGGTCCCCACAGATTTTCTATTTTTCTCTCTTCTGATATACCTTTGTCCAAGCTCTCTCTCTCTGTTGATAGTTGGCTGCTCAGGCCCTAGACGTGGATACTCGTAGTAGGGAAGAAGTACTCGAAAGGGGGTGGTCCGAATTTGTATGGGCACTAAGACACGCACAGACTTTTTGCCATATATTTTGTGAATCCCTGTTTTCGGATACCGGTATTATGCTTCTTGCCTGTAACGAGTAAATAAGGTTGTGTTTAGGCTTGCGCAGAGATGGAACGCAAGCGGGGGAGAACGGGGTGAAGCAGGGGCTGGGCGGGCGCCCCCCCCGCCTGCTTACCTCAGATAGTGAGATGCCATTCCATTAGTATAGAACATGAGAGAAGCTTTGGCAGACTTCGAGTTTTTTTGGGGAGGACATTGGTGAGTCGAGTGACTCTCTGTGTCTATACAGGTGGCGGCGGGATAATTCTTAGGTGGACGAGTACATGGCAAAAACGTAAGTCATATTTCGGCCCTTCATCTACAATAGAACATGGATCTACTGTAGCTCAAAATATGTGAGATTCCAAGAAGTTTTTGAGTAAGTCTACCATTTCCTCCGATCACTGGGAAGTCCTGAGCATCTAGAGAGAAGGGAGGGCAATCTGCGTGCCCAAGTTATTAGCCCATGAGCATCTGAACAACGTCTGGGGAGGGCCTTAAATGTAGTCCTGCCCGGAAGTGTTCGTGATACTGCTGGGTCAGCACCTGGAGTAACTGCGGTCGCAATTTTTGGCTTATCCTGAATAGTAAAAAAACCAAAAGACTCTGAAGTGGAAGCAATGGAATGGTATACAAAGTAACTTTATTAGATTTCGTTTTTTCTTTAATTGTCGACTTTAATTATCTATTCCTGGGATTTGTATTCCCAGGATTCGTAGCTACATCAATCTTAACCCTCCAGCGTATTTATCTCAATTGCACATCTTTTTTATACCATCTGGAATGGGCCGGGGGTTGAGAGAGGGTAGTTGTTCTGGTTGCTGACTCAGCAGCATCACCAACACTTCTGCGGTAGTCCGTGGATCGTGGGTAAAATCCCGACATCTCTTAATTAGCTAGGGGAAACCTGAGGGCTGCAGTTATTGATTATGATATCGATCTTGCAAATAACTCAAGCGCGCGCGCACACGGCGCAACTGAAGTTCTGGTGTCAGTGTTCTTGAAGCTGAAGATGAACTTTGACTAAAGGTGTCATATCATGTAGTATGGCTCTGATGGTGCCGTGCGCTTGGAAAGAGTAGCTTTATTGCATTGATATAAATTGGTACCGTCCTAGCGCAGTCTGGTTGCCGTGGCACAATATTGTGTGGTGAAATGGTGCAGAGAGGTCCAATTACGCTGCGGGGTTTCCCGATTGCATAGAGCCAATGATTGGGCGGGTGGAAAGATAGTGGGGTTGTTATCAATAAGAGGGGATGCTATTAACGTTGATATGAGGCACGAGCTTAGTTTAGGGGTTTTCTGAAATCGCGTATGTTGTGCGCTGATTTTGATTTTTTACACATCCGTGGTAAATGTGGTTCTACAGTAATAGGTTTTTGAAATATTAGCACTAGGCTCTACTTAAGCTGCTGTTCGCATTTTGAGGGAGGTCGGGTGATTGTAGTGGCTTGAGTTCACTGCTCGATGATCAGGATTTTGGTATCTGGTGTGTTCTGGATCATACGACTTCTGACGGGGTTTGACAGAACAGAGTCCCGGAGTCGTTAGGAAGACCCGAGTACCGGCCCCAGGCGCGGGGGAGGCAACCTGAGTGCTTATATCTGGCTGAAAATACGGCTGTTGTTACAAAACCACCCAACTAAAGTAAAAAAAACCTGTCTCGTATTGGAATGATTTACGCTGGGTACGGGTATAGTTATCTAGAGCTCGGGTGGTTTAGGTATGTTCCGAGATCAGCGGTGATGGTGATGGGAATGACGCGAAAACTCCCCTCTTACTATTACAAAATCGAGTCAAGGTGTCTCGTGAGCCCTCTTCCACCCCCTCCTCCGGATGTGCTTCCGTTCTCTATAGTCTATGGGAGTAAAGGAACGGCACATCTAGTTTTGCTAGCAGCGAAATAGTGTTTGTTTCTGTAATTGGAAATTGCCTCCATCTTCAGGTTTGGCGTCTGCAGTGGTAGAATGTTGGCAGGTGCGGTCATCGCAGAGGAGCTGCCGCAGATTGTGAGATTGAGCTGCTGGTATAGATGCCTACGATCCGTGAAGAACAGAGGTTGGGGTCTACCGCTCGGGGAGGTAACGGGGTGTATGGAATCAAAATACCTGGATCTTCCGGATTAAGCACTACACAATTCGAAGGGTTTCGACAAGTGAGAGAGGTCAAGGGCTATCCTGGAGTAGTTAAGGCTGGGAGAGATTTTAAGATAAAGTTATCATGGCTCACATCTCACATCTTTAAAGTCTGCTGAGGATATTGGCCCTTGAACCTCTAGAGAAATTGCCCATCTAAGGCGCTTGAGTAGGTAATAAGGACTAGTTCTTGAAGCGGTAATATCGTGGCTATAGGTGGAGTGACGGTCGATTCTAGAAGCGGAGGTGTTTCCCCCCTGCGGTCCAGTTTGAATTGCGATGTTTAATGTGTAAAGTTAGTTTGGAACTAGTGACACTGGAGTACCCACGAAACCTCTACCCCAGCAGCATATACCTGGGACCCAAGTCTTATGCTAATTCTTATCCGTATAGATATCAGTTACTAGGACAAGGTCGGGCTCATAGCTAATTGCCTTTTCCTCACCCTGGACGCGGGGGAAGCCGTTGTCAAGAAATCAGTAACAATATTTCCTCAAATCCAACTGATCAGCACTCCCTGGGCTTTTTTTGCATAGTATCATAACATTTCTTTCGATTGAGCATTGTGACATGACCTGGGGGCAACTGCTACAAAATACCGCTTGCATTTTTGAGACCAGTCAGCCCGGAGCAGTGCAGTCGCTTTATCATACACAAATTATGTATTAGGGGCAAAGGAGCGTGTCTAGGTCGGCCCGCCTTGAGTGAGGATTGAATATTGGGTTATATGCGCACTTCGTGGGGCCCTTTACACGGAGAAAGCGGCGAGTACTGGTTCTGCACCGGGCCGTTCACCAAGGAAACTGGATTCGCAGATATCCACCACACCGTTATAATCTGCCTGTTGGCGTCCGGTCAGCCGATCCTAGGTTGAAGAAGGTAGGCACGTTTGTCCTGCTGAACGCTGGGGATTTTCTCTACATGGGCCTTCGGGATGGCGTAGTTTACTTGGGCTATCATAGCAGAATGTCGATAGGGGAGGCTACAGATCTTATTGGTGAGGCGAAGGGGCACGAGAGGTCGGGGGATTCATGGTTACTATCATACAAATAGTAGGGTTCCTCTTTGGTTTTAGGTGTTTTCCCGGTCGGGGGAGGAGGGCTAATATTTGGGGATAGACATATGTTATGCTATGTATGATATCATAGGAAACCACCAGGTTAGGTATTGTATTGAAATTTGATTGGTGATGGGATAGTCTGAGGTTTCATTTCAGCAACATCTAGCTTTCCTCCTCCTCTTTTGGGTCTTATTAGTAGCATTGCTCTGTAACCATAAGCTAGGTTGACAGATTTTGTTTCACCTTGATGTGTGCTGATTTTATTTTATTTTCAACGGATCGTTTTTGAATACCCATCAATCATCCTTCGTCCGCACGGCCCCCCCGGGCGCGTTGATAACAAGCCACGAGCCTGCGTGTTACTACAACGATGTGGTAATGTAGGGCTTCAATATCAAACCGATTCATACGAAAAAAGCCTAGATGTTGGTTTTCAATTCTGTGTAAGCTGAATTCTCTCGGGATATCTGATGTAACCGCAAACACCCCTAGGAACCCTTCTAGGGCAAATCCACCCACTCGGCCGTCCGCCCATCAACCGATCCATCAACCCCCCCTCTAATCCTCCTCGGTCCCATGAAGCCTACGCCCCTCCTTACTATTCAAAAAGTGATTCCTAAACCATCACTGAATCAGGCCACCCCATCCAACTCTATTAGGAAAAGAAAGGTACATACTCCTTAACGGCCCAATCCATAACCAAGTACGCAACAACGAATGGCGGCGCAACGTACAGTACCTGACCCTTGAACCTGCGCCAGGAATTGAAGACAGCCGCATGCATGGTACCAGCCAGCGGACGCTGGCGGTTCGCCGAGAGCGTGTAGGTCGTGATTCCCTTTTGTGGAGGGGAGCCGAAACTGCCCCACCAGCCCATGTATCTGTTTCGGAGTCATTGTTGTCAGTTTAATGTTTTGTGCAGGGTGGAAGGGGGAGGAAGGGGGGGAAGGGGGAAATGTACTGTCCGGGGAGTTTTTCGCCGCCGCCGCCCATTGTTTTTGTTATTTGGGTGGGTGGAGTAGATAGAAGCGGAGGGTTTTTAGTGTGTGGTGGTGTAGAGATTGAGACTCTGATGTTGGTGTGGGGTTGGGTCGGGTGGAACGATGGAAGTCGAAGTGACCCAGAGCCGGTTTCTTTTCTTGTTGTTCGCAGTCTGTGGTCATGACTAAGCCGGTAACCCACCGTCCGGCCCCACTATTTGTTTGCCCTGTCCTAGAATTTCCCACGCTTCCTTCCCTTCCTCTCTTGGCCTTATTGCTTCACAACTGCCAACGCTAATTGAAAGACATGTCCAGAGCTCTCAATCTCATCTCCCGCCTGGCGATTCCCGCTGCTGTCGGGGTTTCGCTTTTTCAAATGAGCATATATGACGTCAAGGGTGGAACCCGAGCGGTGATTTTTGATAGGTTGACGGGGGTTAAGGAGAAGGTTTGTTTGCTGGTTTTTTTTTGAAGGAGATGGGATGAAGGTTGCTGATATGGGGGAACAGGTCGTCAATGAGGGGACTCATTTCTTGGTGCCTTGGTTGCAGAAGGCCATTATCTACGACGTTCGTACAAAGCCTAGGAATATCTCTACTACTACTGGGAGTAAAGATCTCCAGATGGTATCTTTGACATTGAGGGTTTTGCATAGGCCTGAAGTGCAGGCTTTGCCCAAGATTTACCAGGTTTGTTCCTTCCCTTCCTCTACCCCCCCTCAATTCCTCATGTGTCGGACTCTGATAGAATTGGATTATTATAGTCCCTCGGCCAAGACTACGACGAGCGAGTCCTCCCCTCCATCGGCAACGAAGTCCTAAAGTCCATCGTGGCCCAATTCGACGCTGCGGAGCTTATTACCCAGCGCGAGCAAGTCTCCAATCGCATCCGTGCCGACCTCCTCAAGAGAGCGCAGGAATTCAACATCGCGCTCGAGGACGTCTCCATCACGCACATGACCTTCGGCCGTGAATTCACTCGTGCTGTCGAGCAGAAGCAGATCGCGCAGCAGGATGCCGAGAGGGCCAGGTTTATCGTCGAGAAGGCCGAGCAGGAGCGTCAGGCAAATGTCATCCGTGCCGAGGGAGAGGCTGAGAGTGCCGAGACCATCTCTAGAGCTGTGGATAAGGCTGGTGACGGGTTGATCTTTATTCGTAGGATTGAGGCCGCGAAGGAGATTGCGCAGACTTTGGCCAATAATCCGAATGTTACGTACTTACCTGGTGGGAGGGGTAATGAGGGCGGGATTGGAGGGGGTGGAGGGACTGGGTCGAATATCTTGCTTGGGTTGAGGACTTAAGGGGGGAGGAAGGGGAATAATTGAGGGACCTACTAGATTTCGGTCGGGGTACCGTAGGTCCTTGTGGGTGATTCCCTTCTTTTCATTTTGTTCCCAGCGAGGCAGATTGAGGCTGCGGATGCTTCTTTTCGGGTACATAATTGTCTACAGAAAATAGCGATCTCCCCTTTTTTCCTTTTATCATACAATGTTCGATTGGTACGTCATAGCGTGAGATGCGAGTGAGGTTGATCTTGTACCGTAATAGAGGCATGGATAATTGGTAGCCAGCGAAATGCATATGAACTTCTGATATGCGGCTCCCCCAACAGCCGAAAGCTTGGCCAACTCACCCACCTACCTCCAGCAAGCTCCCATCCCAAACAAACACATACCCTTTTTTCCCTACTGTAACTCTCACCATAACAGTGGGCCACAACCACAGCCTACGACTTTAATTCCATCAAAAGCTCCGCTTCCACAGCTTACCATAACCATGGCGTCTTCCTCTTCCTCCTCCTTAAGTCCGGCAACCCGCATCATGAACGAACTCGCAAACTATCGCAAAGAGCCCAATCCCGCGCTGGAATCCCTCGGTCCGGTCTCGGAAGACGACCTCTTCCACTGGGCCGCGGTGCTAAAAGGCGCAGAGGGAACCGCGTACGAGGGTGGCCGCTGGAAGATCGACATCAAGATTCCAGAGAACTACCCACATAATGCCCCCGAGATGAAGTTTTTAACGAGCATTTGTCATCCGAATGTCCACCTTAAGGTCACCCTTACTCTGCCCTCTGCTTGCAGGAATGCTGTTACTGATAGATGGTGTTGGGGGCAGACGGGGGAGATTTGTCTAGATTTGCTCAAGAATAATTGGTCCGCGGCGTGCTCGATCTCGGTAACATTGACGTCGGTGCAGCAGCTACTTGCCAGCCCCGAGTGGGATTCTCCGCTTAATGTGGACGCAGCGGCGGTTCTCAGGGCTGAGGATACGGTTGGATACGAGAGCTTGGTGAGGGTTTGGAGTGTGCTGCATGCTGGGAAGCCGCCGACGCTTGGGTAGGGGAGGGGACTGCGCAGTTGGGGGGGGAGGAGAGCGAGCGGCGGAGGGATGTATTGTGGTGGCGTTTGTTTACTAAATATGAATATATGATACGATACCTTGTTTTGCGGGTTGGGGGTTGGGTTGGGTGTGCTTATGGTATGATAGTTTAGGAGAATGTGGGGGAGGAAGGGGGGGGGGGAGTAATTTGGTTCACGTCGGCAATGTCCCTCTAGAACTCTAGCGCCTTTTGAGATCTGGTACAGTATGATAAAGCTATCATGTTGGGTGTCTGTCCGTTCGAGGGTTTCTAATGGTATAGCCGCATTACCAAACACTTAAACCCACACCTTTCCCACACTCTGACATCTGTTCTCACGTGCATTTCTCCTATCTAGACACCCTCCCTCGATTCCCTCACAACTAAGTAACTCCTACTCTATGGGTGCGATAACCCGATGAAAATTTCCGCTTCTTCCTTACCAAGGCTGGGCCTCCGCCGGCCGTCTAAGGCATTGGTGGTTAAGAACCGGTTCCGGCAGTGGATTGGTGGGCGGATGTTATCATAACAATGTGCTAATCCAAGAAGAGAGGAAGGATGAAGACGCACTCCCTCCGTAGGGGCTCAGTCTAACTTGTATCATGGAACACAGTATCATATATCATATGATACCGGCAGTATAGTTCATACCGCACGGGATCTCAGGGTCTGTCAGACAAGGTTTTATCTGCCCCGCTATGAGAACCCCGCGCCCCTAACATTTTGCGTGCACAATCCGAGCACAGAAAGTTCCTCCTTTCAGCTCGCTGCCCTTTACTCCGTCTCTAGTAACCCCCTCATCCCAATTCTTATTCCATCCCACAAGACTCTATCCTGCTATCATACAATCTTATCATCGCAAGAATGGCTACCGTTGATACTCCTAAGGGTATATACATCTTCGGCCCGGGAATAATTCGAATGAGGCGATGGAGAGTACAAGGCTGACGATTATAAGTCTGGACAACCCTCCTCACCAACACTAAGTACCTTCCGGGCCTGCTAGCGCTTGACTTCTCCTTGAAATCCGTCGGGTCAAAGTACCCCCTGGTTGTCCTGTACACGGACACGCTTGAGCCAGAGGGCCATGAAGCGCTCAAATTGCGGAATATTCCCAGCAAGCGGATAGAGTATTTACTGCCCAGTATCCACAAGGACTATAAGAATGATATTAGGTTTTATGACTGCTGGAGTAAGTCCCTTCCAAGTTCCTTGCGGAAGAGAGGGAGAGAGGGGGAGAGAGAGAGATGAAGAATGGGAGAGAAGTTAATAAAGGAGTGGGGCGGGCGGGAATGTAGGCAAGCTGCAGCCATTCTCGTTGGTGGAGTACGAGCGTGTGGTTCAATTGGATAGCGACATGATGCTCCGCAGGAATATGGACGAGTTGATGGACTTAGCGTTGGATGTTGAGGGAGATAGGGTGTTTGCAGCGTCTCACGCGTGCGTGTGCAATCCTTTGAAAAAGGCTCACTATCCCAAGGATTGGTACTGCACCCACCTCCTCCCCCACGCTTGGAAAGATACCCCTCCTATAACCACCCACAAACTAACCAGTTAAACAGGATCCCCTCAAACTGTGCCTACACCTCCCAACACTCTACTCCTGAAAAAGCCCTCGAGACCGGTGCACCCAGCACCTGCGGCCTGGGCATCTGCAACGGCGGTCTCCAGGTAGTCCAGCCCTCGCAAAAGCTCTTCGACCAGATCGTCAAGGCCCTCAACTCCCCCGATGCCACCGAGAACTACGACTTTGCTGACCAGAGCCTCCTCTCCGACACCTTCCGTGGCCGCTGGGTCCCGCTCAGCTACATCTACAATGCGCTCAAGACCATACGCTGGTGTCACAAGGAGATTTGGAACGGCGATGAGGTCAAGAATATGCATTACGCACTCAGTCCTAAGCCATGGGAGGATCGCGAGAGTGGGGACTTCACGCACAAGTGGTGGTGGGAGTGCAATGATGCAAGAGTTGCGAAAGAGAGGGGGGAGGGGATTGATGACGGGTGGTAGCTTTTGTTACCGTAGCTCTAGTTTCATATATAGTCGCAGCAACGGTATTCGTAGTTGTAGTAGATCACACCCGTTCTGGTTAACTTCATGAACCTTGTTTTTCAGAAAATATTTCATTCAGCACTATCGTAAGAACAAGGTAGAAGCACGAATTGGAAGGATGTATGAAATGAATGGGAAAAAAAATCAAAAAAAAAACTTTTTTTTGGTCTTTTATTCATGTTTACTTTTGTTTCTCGGGGTGTGTAAAGAATGGAGCAAAGACTGGCTCGTAGGCCGAGTCTCATCAGTAGTTTGCGGCAAAAAAAGGAATAAATTTTTGAGAAGTCGCCGCTTTTTGTGATGGAAAGAAGGAAAGAGAAGAAGAGAAGAGAAGAGAAGAAAGATGTAGATAGGGGGGATAGTGAGGAGTGAGGAGTGAGGAGAGAGGAGGAGGAGGAAGGAGGGGTGCAGGAAAGGGTGGGAAAGGGTGGGAAAGGTGAGGGTCGGCGAGAGGTCGAGTGAATAAGGAGGCGGGGGAGAAGAGGAGGGGGAGAAGAGGAGGGGGAAAGGGGGGGGAAGCAAAGGGGAAAAGAGTAGGTCTATGGAAACGCGGTACCCGATTTATGATTTAAGGAAAGCAAAGAATGTAAGGGGGGTAGGAAAATAGGAATAGGAAATATGAAGGAGTGTAATGCTCGTATGGAGCGTGATTTCCCTAAGACTCTATACAACCAACCTCCCCCTCCCCGGACCACCACCACTGCCCACCCCACCGCCCAAGAGTCGCTCAATCATGCCTAAACGCTTCAGGAACCTGTTCCCTCCAGAACGCCTCCAACTCTGCAGGCGTTGATGGGACCTTGCGCACGTGCGGGTGGCCTCCATTACCAGTCCCAGGAGTATTATGGGCAGCACCCTTATTACATGAGATATCCTTAGCCCCGTTCGGGTGCAGGATGGGAAACTCCCCCGTGCCTTTATTGCAGTTACACCCTGGGGCGCCACAAGTACACCCCCCAGGCCCCATATCCCCTTTCCCACAGTTGGGATCTCCGCAAGGACACGTAGCAGCAGGAGCAGTCGCGTATTCACAAGGGCACGAGGAAGACTTACACCCACAAGGCTTCTCAGCAACCTCCTTGACGGCGGGAACCTGTTTCTCGACCTGCCCTGGCTTAACCACAGGGACGTAAGAGACCGTGATGCGCGGTTGTACTGGCGCTTTGACGACAGTCACTGGGTGAGCCTCCGGAGCAGGTGCCTGTTGTATGATGACTTCCGGAACGGGAGAGGGTGCAGGAGCTTGCCTGAGGATTCGGACTACAGGGGATGGGGCGGGGGCGGGAACGGGGGCTGGTGCGATGGGTCTAGGCGCCACACCGTGCCGGATTTGGGGCTGTCCGTCGTCCAGCTGCGTGATGAACCCTTTCGTCTCGAAGGCGTTGGCCACAGGCTGGGCTACTGTCACACACTTACCCGCACTGTCGCACTTCTTCTTGCGGATGATCATGGTTCCTGGGGGGTACTCTGGGCTGCACCGTCATGTTAATTGGAAACTTCTGTTAGCATGTGTACAACGAGTGATATATTGTGAATTGGGGGCTGGAGAGCAAGCGGGTGAATACGTGCCCAGCAGGATATGTAAGATCACGCTTCCCCAGAGGATTCTTCTTAAACCTGGACATGGCCCCACCCCGCTTCAGGAAGTTGCCTATCGGGCGCTTCTTTCTCTGCGGGTGTTGCTGTTTCTGTGGAGCACTATTAGTATTCTTACAAGGTGCGGTACCATTACCATTGGACTGATTCGGCTGCTTGTGCACCGGCTGCACTAGCTGTCTCGACTGTCCCCGATTAGCCGGCTGCTTGGGAACTTTCTTGGAACCTGGTTGGGTATTCTGCGGCGGAGGGCTCGCCACATCATCGGTCACATCGACCGGGTAAGCCTTGCGATTGGGTCTGGTAGAACCCTTGTTCTTCCCGGTTGGTGGGAGTGGGTTGAAGGGATTCTCTTCCTCTTCCTCTTCCTCCTCTTCCTCCTCCTCCTCCTCCTCCTCCGTAGCTTTAGCCTCGGCCGCGGCCTGAGCAGCATACGGCTTCTTCACCCGTGCCTTCCCCTTCTGTCGGAGGGAGTTCTGGTAAGCGGGATCATTGTCAATTACGAGCTGACCTTTCGCCTGCATTTCCTTTGCGTTGTGCATCATCTTCTCCGCCTTTGCCCTGATGTGCTCTGGCCAGTCCCGCTTCGTGAGCCGTGACTGGCGGGCGACCGGGGTTTTCCAGCTGCCGTCAGTGTCCATGGTCAGGTCTGGTATATGCGGGTTGAACATTAGGGGGTGGAATTTGCCCGCGTCTCGGGCTTCCCGTTCGTAGGCGTCTATGAGCTTAAGCGTGGATAGGTCGTAGCCGCGGATGTCATAGCCGAAGATACGGATATGGTCCTCGTCGTATTCGGGTTCGTAGTATTTCGGGTACTCGTAATCGGCTGGGGCCTCACCGTCCACTTTGATGACTTTCTCTAGCTTCTTGTCCTCCTGCTTCTCCTTCTCCCCTTCCTTCTCCTTCTCCTTCTCCTTCTCCTTCTCCTTCTCCTTCTCCTTCTCCTTCTCCTTCTCCTTCTCCTTCTCCTCCCTCTCCTTCTCCTCCCTCTCCTTCTCCTCCCTCTCCTTCTCCTCCCTCTCCTTCTCCTCCTTCTCCTCCCTCCCCTCCCTCTCCTTCTTCTCCTCCCTCCCCTCCCTCCCCTCCCTCTCCTTCTTCTCCTTCTCCTCCACCTCTTCCTTGACGGAGGTGAATTGTTGGTGGGTCATGGGCTTGTGGTGCACGATTGGCCGCTTGCGTGGGAGCTCGCTGCGGCGGACTCGGGAGTTAGAGGGCTTGGACGTACCGGAAGCTTCGGCGATCTCTTTTGGTGAGTACTCCTTTCCCATCATCTTTTCTATTTTGGATATTGCGTTGGTTTTGCGCTTATAATCGCCCTTACGCCCCTCGTAGGGATCATGGTAATTCAAGGTGTCGCTGACAACGCCAAAGGAGAAAGAATTCCAGAGGTCATCAGAGACATCCTCTTTCGAGGTGGTGGGTCCCGCGGCATCTTCGGCTTCCACCACTCCCTTTCCAGTGATAGAAGGAGCGGGCTTAGGGCCGCCGAGAGACGGAGATTTTGTAATGCGTGTGTAACTCTTGTTATTGACTGCACCTTTTGGCGTATCGTTGGTGATCTTGATATTGTTCGAAGAAGTGTTCTCTGGCCTAGGCTGAGGCATAGCATCGCCGGCGGCCTTCGCAACCGACTTAGTGGGGAAGTTCTCACTGCTGTAGTACTTGATGGCCTCCTTCGCCGGGTGCTTTGTCTTTGTAAAGTCCGGGTGTCCTGACACTGATCCTGACGCTGGCTCGTAGTGCGTAGCGTCATGCCTGGCTTCGGGAATGTAGGCTTCCCCTTGCCAGTACTTTGGATAGTCACCTGCATAACCCAAGTTCTGGGGGTGTTGCGGAAACTTGGAAGCGTAGTACGGGACCTGTGGTAGAGCGTACGCTAATAAAAAAGAATGACGTATCGGCATCAGTTTGTTTCTAGCAGACAGATAGAGTTATCAAGGTATCCCACCGGTACCGCAAAGACCGACAACGCTCAGAGCAAGGGCATGCTGAGCTGGCTTCATTTGCTGAACTTTTTTTTTCTAGAAAAAAAGTTCTCAGCAAGTAAAGATGTGAAAATGCAGGGTTGGTGAGCCTTTCTTTCTTCCCTTCTCTCTTCCTCCTCTTGTCCCACAATCTTGAAAGAGTAGATCGGGATGCGCTGGAGTGATAAGTCTCTCGCCACTGGAACTGACCAGCTTTATGTACGTCTCAGGATCGTCAATTCGCACTTGGACGTGCTACTTCACCTGGTTTCGGCATGACACTTTTTCGCGTAGGCTCCTTTGCGCGCTTGAAGGGCGAAAAAATAGACGGGAATTTTGCGGAGACTCCGGCCGAGGTACGGCTTGCCAAAAATTAAAAATTAAAATAACGGAAAGGAAGTCTTTCCCCTTCTTTAGTGTTGGGCCTGTCATATATTGGGAAAGCAGAACCCAAATGCCTTCTCTTTCTCCTCTAGGAATCTAGAGTTGAAGTTTCTTCACGAGAGCTGGCCCGAGGCGCTAAGGGAAGGGGGATGAATGTTATGGATTTCGAAAAGGTCCCTCGCTAGTGCCGGAATTTCTCAAAGGTTCACTTTATATATATATATATATACCCCGAACGCAATTTCCCACAACCCACTTCGCTACTTGTAGCAATGAGCTTTACCTCTTTCGGCCAGAGGTCAATCCCCAACCCCCCCGCGGCGTCGTGAGGGGAAAGAATAAGGTTGAACTGACAAGCTGACGACTTTTTCGAGATCGTTAATAAGGTAGACGGCATCCATGCCTACTAACGGACGACCGATAGTAGGATAGTAGGCATTCTATCATCTGACCCTCATAGTACATGGCCAGGTTAGCGTTTATGGGGCGGTATAGGGCCTAGTGCCTTATTCCTCATATAGATTAAAGAAAGAAAAATAGAAAGAAATAAGGGCATCGTGTTATGTCTTCATCTCTCGGCCTCCACCCTACCACGGGGCTCCTCCCTCAGGACTTGCTGTCGTGCGCGCGTATGATAATATTTGTAGAAAAGGATTAGATGGTCACTGTATACTGAGGTCACATAGTGTGATTCAGACTCGAAATAATGACCGCAATCCCCTCACCAAGGCAGGAGCGCAGTGCAAACAACCACAAGCCCAATGATGGAATAAGCGCGCCCCCTTGTGACCATCTAGACTGGCTCCTTGGAACATGTGTATCATAATAAAGCTGTAATGTAGGGCACCGGTAGGGTAAATAATTTGCAGGACCTATCAGACTCTATATCTAGGCCGGCTTAAGACTCCCTAGAGAACCGGAGGTGAAGGTTAGAATGGATTGCTTCGCGGATATGGTGGGGGTGTCGGGTGGATTTCCATAATCCCCCTTTGGAGGAGCCGAATCTCAACTGGGACTGCATTGCGGAACAGCCTTTTTAAAAGCTCTCACCAGGGCCCTCGACCCGACCCTTTTGAACTGCTAGTGGAGGCTTGGCCAATTGCGGTATAGTTTGACGGTGCGACGGGGTAGCAGACTTTCTGTAAATTTGGACCCTGCCATCACAACCACCGGTATCCAAAATCGCCTCGCTGGTCTTGTGGACACGGACGGTTGCCGTTGCGAAGACACTCAAGTGCCTCATTGATAGGGCCAGCATTCCGGGTACTCGAGTACAGGTATTCGCTGCTTGGGCTTCTCCTGAAAGGGTAGCCCCTCAAGATATTAGATGGTGATCAAATACACAATTATAGAACCACTAGGCAGAATCGACAGGCTAAGGCACAGAATTGAATAATGTGTGGTAAAGACGTAACTCCATACTTTCTTCCAAGAACAACCCGTCTACCCCTCCTTTTTGAAGCAAAAAAGTCAAAAAAACAAACAAAAATGCCAACCTCTATTCACACAGGACGTCATATATGCCCCAAAACAAAAACCGTAATGGGGCTGGAAAAGGGATCCCAAGGAAAAACATTGGCCAGAGAGCCAGCGGGATGAATTTTGGGGGAACGAGGGACTAGCGTAATAAAAAAAACGAACTAAGGGGATGCGCTCAAAAACCAGTCGAGTAACATATCAATGCCTATGCGTCGGAAGGGGGGGAAATGCGGTCAATTGCGCCAATTATTCATTATAATGATAAACCTAATTCAATTAGAATCGAACATGCGGATACAGTAGATATACGCAGAACTTACCAAGTAATTCGGCAATCCGTAGGGCTGGTGACCGAGCCTTCTTGCCATCTTCGCAAAGCCTTCGGTCTCAATAAGGTTGTAGAATGGGAATGAAGGGAACATAGCGCCGTCACGGTGCACCTCCGCCTTAACCAGCAACGCTGTTCCGCCAACACCATCGAGCGCAGTCACCTGGTGCGGATCCCCCCCCTCTGTCCTCTCGTATGCCATCAAAGATCTGTAAGTTGCTAAATCACTATAACCTTCGAGAAGAATATCGTCCGGACCCATTTTCTCAGCCAACGCAAGGGCGGTCTCCGAATCGTGCCACGAGTTGAAATCGTACGGACGAACCTTCTCCTTGCCCCCCTCAGTGTACCTCTGATAGCAGTTGGGAACAATTACGGCCTTATCATGTGATGCAAGGTCTTGGATCAAGGTGTGCGGGGTTTCGACAATATCCGCATCTAACCACAAGACCCAGGCCGTCTCCGTTCCCAAAGTGGTATATAGCAAGGAATTCCTGGCACGAGACATGGCCCCTCTCCGCTCCTTTTGGGCAGCTCGCGCATGTCGCTCCTTCTCATTCTGGGGCACTGGGGTGTCAAAGTCCTGTCGAACAATAGTCACCCCCGAAAATCTGTTCTTCTTTGAACCGGTTTGTACACGGCGAACCGCGTCATCCAATTTTGCCAATGCCGCGTTGCCCTCGCGGTTCTTGGGAACGATAAACCCGAGCTCGATCAACTCGCGAGGATAGCTAAGCTTCAAGAGATTTTGCCAATACTCATCATAAAACCTAGCCACGGGGGTTAAAACTAAAACCTTTTCACGGTTACCAATAGGATCAGAGGAAGTTGTAAGGTTGTTAAGGTAGTAGTGGATAACCGGGGGTGGTGAGTTCGGTGACGTTCGTGTGGATGATGACGAAGCAATCTTGCTCTGTGGGATTGCTGGCACGGGATTCGATGGTGAAAGGATAAAAATTATAAATCCGAGGGAAAGTACTAGGGCTAATATTAAGCTTATAGGACTCGAGCGGCGGAGAGGTCGAGCCATAGTTTAGTTCGGTATGGGTGTAAGTACTGCGATCGGCGGATGGGTTAGTTAAGGTCGAGAATGAGGGGGTTGTTCCTGGAGAGTACAGCGTGGCCTGAAAATTCCTGAGAGAACACATATCGTACCTCTATTAAAAGAAACCCCAAAATAGGGAGAAGCCCCGAGGACGTGTGGCCGTCCTGTGCAGCGGAAAGAATTGTGTACCCAGGGGCGATGGAGGAATGCCACGATGTATAGTAGTGGGAGAAAGGCTGTAAGCGGGATCAATAGGGGAAGCGAGAGGATGTCGACGAGGCAATCTTGAGCTTGAAGATTGTGGCTGCTTTGGTGCGTGGTGCGGCGAATATTTTAAGGGCTGAAGAGGCGTCCAAGCTGATTAGAGGCACTCAGCCCCGGGTGTGGGAAAGCGTTTATGCACCTTTTCTTTTTTGCATACGGCAATGTGGCAGATCCCTTGAAGCTTGGCATCCGAACAACGTTTTTTTTTTCGATCCAAGGGCTGAATGTCTCTCATATGATTGGTTTTTCCTAATCTCTTTTTTTGACCCTCGGAATGACTCAGCCATAGAGTGCTTTACAGCATCTCGCAAGAGCAACAGGACCGGGCGCATATTAATACTTAGCAATAGACTACGAGTAACCACAGGGTTTTATATTACTAGTAAAACAAAACCTGCAATTTTGCCGTTAACATTAGGCGTGAAGCTGAGTGGGGCTTATTCTGGGCCACGCATTGTAAGAATGGAACTCGCACGCCCCAATGCATTCCAGAACCCGTTTTTGGCTGGCGGTGTCCTGGGTCATGGTGTGGTTGATTGTGAGTAGTACCGGGAGAAAGTTTTACGGCTGTCTCAAGTTTACTGATAATCTTTCAAGGTGCCTCATAAGGGGGTAGAAACACAGCATTAATTTATGATGGCAAGGTCTGCCCAGAAACTTTGACAACTAAACATATCAGAGCCCTTCCAAGATGTTCTCACAAAACCGGAAAACCGATGGTCTAGATCTGTTACAACAAGAAGGTGGCCATCAGAACTAGAAACTTGTGAGACTGCAGACAAGAACAGCTAAGAGGTTATTCAACCACCATGTCCCACGGCAATGACATGATAATACTCGTCCCAAACAAGAAGAAGTATTTGATATCAGGGGTCGTGAACTTGTATGGGCGCTCAGATACTCACGGATCCTCCGCCAGATGATCCGTGAATGCTTGTTATCGAACACTTTTCGTCTGGGAGGAGCACAGTGGGCGGGAAGCCAAAATAAGGGCCTCAGGTAGGCCAGTCATGCGGGCGGGGGTTTACTGCTCTTATAAAAAATACTTCCGACCCTTTCGGTCCCATAGAACAATACTATGGGTGAAATTTCGAGGCAACTAGTGCCAGTTTCTAATGTCTGTGTTATTTTCTATTCCTCGGCAACCTTATTCGGAACACCGAGATGTCCCTGAAGGATTTCAAACAAACTCTCTCAAAAGCAATAGGTCTTACTCCACCTGGGGCACACCCACAGGTCGACTACTACCAGAAATCCTTAAATTCCCCCGGGATATATTGCCAGATCTTGACTATTTGTAAATTACACCGCAAACATGTTCTTCTCGGTTTACGGCCAGTAGAGAGGTAAACACATTGCCACATTGATTATCTTATTTATTTCTGTTTCAAACTCTACTCTCGTAGCAATAACGCCCAGGTTAGATCCCGCCCGATGTTTATAAGGTTCCATAGAATGTTGTGAATTGTTCCCTAGGGAAAGTATAGGTAAGTTTTATGAACTGTCAGGCCCTAGACTAGAGCGGTTATGCTCGCGAGATAGTCTCATTCCCAATCGTTAGAATCATACTCCTGGCTAAGGATGCGAAGGAAGGGAAATTTCGCTTCGCTTCTTTTCCAAGTAGATCATCAACAGGTGGGCAGCCCCCACAACACCGTTTGTCTTAATACCCGATACCCAATGAGGCTATTATGCCGTGAAAACATCATGAGCTTTGGTATAAGCAAGGGGCTAGATAAGGTGATATCTAGAATGTAGAGACCCCATGGGGCATGAGGCACCGGTGGGAGTGTATGATACTATAAAAAAGAGGCTCGAAATCTATTATCTTCCCAGCATCATGATCTCCGGATCCAGACACAAAAGCTCACAGGGGGGATTGGCATCTTCCTAGCACTGTATAAGATCAACCACCAGATGAGCCAGATCTCATTACTGTGGGAACTCGAATAAACTGACCATGTACTAGGTAGTCCTCCTCCGAGAAAGGGGGCAAGAAATATAGAAAAACCCGCTCTCCCGGGCAAAAAAGAAAAAAACCATCGTGCCTTACTAAGAAAGGCAACTCCAACGTCCCAGCACAAGGTCCGATCATTCAGGTTCTCGCGGTAGCTCATTTTCACGATTCTACTAACCCGTTAAACTGGGCCTATCGTGCTGCGGCCTGATTTCCGCCGATAATCTCACGGCGGATTTTAAGAGTTTTTACGGCGCCATAGAGATCTTGAGAGTCAACAAATTCCCGGGAATGGATGACGGTTCTCCTACCTGGGCCTGGATATGCTGTCGGTGCTGAATCGAGAGGGGATTTTGTTGAAAAGCAAACGGAGTGCACTCAGGTAACTCATCCGCGGATGCAGACCTCAAGCAGTCCGAGTAGATGCACCCATGTACCGCAAAAACTGGCAAGAACGGCCACCGCGCTAGTAGTCGAAATAAGGAGCGGCTGAGCTGAAGCTTACGATTGCGTCAAAATAAGAGCCCTGAAGGGCCTAGTTCTGGCCACAAAGGGTTAGCCTATGGCGTCTCATTGCGATTTCGAGACAAAACTTGGGTGAAAATCTTATTTGGACGTACTAGCGCCGTGGCCGTTCTTGCCAGTTTTTGCGGTACTAGTGACAAGATGCCGTACGATGTTTGCTTTTTCGCGAATTGTGTCTACCCTATCGTACCCCTGTCGATCCAATTTGTCAAGCCCTGAAATGGAGAATGGGGTGAGGGGAACATGCACGATGGCCAAACATCGCGGACGTCGAGGGACACTGGCAACACACTAGATAATAGCTTTCTATGTTTCAAACTACCCGGAGGCATTAAAACCGAGAATCTTCAAAACTCGAGCGAATAGGACACAGACATGCATTCTCCATTGTGGAACCCCACGGGCGCCTGCAATATGGCCTCTACAGGTAAACACCCGCAGCTGAGCGATGTTTGCGCACCCGGGAAAAATCCAGCTCTTTTTCTTAGATCTTAGCGTCATGTAATAGCCGTAATGGCCACAAAGGTCGCTCAATTACGGGTGCCATAGGGCTGCCTGATGGATATCCTTGACCGCCGAGTTCCGCTTCCAGCCGGAGAATAACTGCTCGGAATTCCAACTTAAGCTCGCGGAAGGGAGCGGTTGAAGAGCGGATATGTTACCTTTTTCAACGCCTACCACGGTCGCCTCGCATATACTGTAGATACTGGTATTGCGCCATTCTCAAGGTCGGGGAGGGGTAATGGGTATTAGGTAGTACCGGCAATGTCGTGACATTTGCTAAACGAACTACTATTGCATGCAATCAAAATTTTGGGGGCTCCAGCCCGTTTTTAGCCGCATGCAATCCCGGTTCGTTTTTCGAGCGTCTTAAACTCGGTCCTTTCGAGAGGTTATACAGTGCCCGATTCCCGAGTGTCTTGAAATCGCCCCAGTTAAAGTATGCTTAAGGAGCATGGCTGCAGAATGATACCCTCAATACCTTCATGAAGGCATAAAAGGTATGATTGGAGTTAGTATTTAGGGCGTCCAATTCTAGGTCCGATTATACAGCCCCCGAACCCTGACCAATCAAGGAACCAGGTCGCCAAGCTTTGCCATTAACTTATGTTAACAGGCCTAGGTCTCCCTGCTCAACCCCTCTGCAGTATAGAGGGGGAAGGAGGCATGTGTGCAACACTATGGTGCGCTTTGGGGGAGCTCCGGGGTGGGGAACGGTGCCTACTCTCCGCGAGGGATTCTAATTGTAGATTAAGTCGTATTGATGATACATACTAACGCGAGATCCTGCTCCATTAGGTTCGGGATAGAGATTTTTTTATCGCGCGAACCAAAGGCCCAGAACCCGGTGCAGAGATACGGTAATGAAACATTATCGCACAGGCAGGAAGGTATGATAAACAACAGAGAACGGCTAGCCCTGCCAAAGCAAATATCAAACTTTCCCAGGTCAGGCCAACTATTTGGTCTTTGTGACCCCGATTACCTACATGGGGTTGGGCTACCGCACTGATACTAGGGGATCACTTCGGCCGTGGGAGACAGTAAAATTCGTTGCTAGGCGAGCCGGATTGAAAGCAGTTATCAAATAGCTACTGCTGATATCAAGAATCTGCCCTTTCGGGGCCTAGCTAACTCTGCACCTTCGAGGCTTTAAACCTTCAGCGAATCACGATGCTCGACCCGTTCTAGATATGGCTTAGACTATCTGGCGTCTCATATCGACGGATAGCTTGTATCTTTACTCTGTCTAGTTCTCTAGCTATGTAAAATCCTTCAGCAGGACCTGAAAGGAGAATACCGATGCCCTTCTTGGCATAGATGTCGGGAGATAATGCGCACACCACCCCGGCCGTACGCTTGGCGTCCCTCTGGCAAGACTGGAATCTCGCTTCCAAGCTCCAGAAGTACCTATCCTGGGCTCGAGTAAACCTTAAGCACAGTATCAAACATACCCCCAGCATCACGATAACAGATTTCCTCACTACTGGTATCCCCAGCTCGTCTTCGGGCACGCCTATCATTTCACCTTTAATCTGCGAGAATTGGGGTATTCTTTCCCCCCATAATAAATTCAATGGGGGAAAAGCAATCGGATTTGGCTATCTTATCAAGAGGGCAAAAAGGATTACAAAGCTTATCATAAAAGCCACTAGGCAGACCGCGACCAGACTGACGTAAAACCCGCGACCCCACAGCTAGGGAGGGTAAAAAGAAAAAAAAAAGAAAAAGAGAGAAAAACCCTTCCCTCCCAGCCACTATCACCCCTCCTTTCTTTTTTACCCCTCCATATCTCGTCTCTACTTTTTCCCTCATATCCGACGTCTAACCCCCCTCTCTCTCCCTCCCCCCCCCCCCACTCAGACACATTCGCGAGAACAGAGTCGAAACGAAGACCAGTTTTACTTCACATATCAATTCGTTCATCATGACTTACGGCGAGCTCGACCAATTGGCTATCAATACCATCCGTATTCTAGCGGTGCGTTAAAACCTTTTTGGATTAGCAGTCATCTCTCTTGTCTTCCTCTCCATGCTTGGACGAAAGAAGCTGAGCTCCTTTGCCTCTAGATCGATGCTACTTCCGCAGCAAACTCCGGTCATCCCGGTGCGCCAATGGGAATGGCACCTGTTTCCCATGTTCTTTTTAATAAGTAGAATTCTCAACATGCTACTAATGCTCCTCTAGAGCTAAAATACTAATATTACAAATTTCTTAAGGTTTATGAAGTTTAATCCTAAGAACCCCTCATGGGCCAATAGGGATCGATTTGTTCTGTCGTAAGTCTGCATAAACCTTTTGCCTGTGTGGCACAAGTTTGAAATGGTGGCATGGACAATCACTGAACTAACCTTTGTAGTAATGGTCACGGTTGCATGTTACAATATGCTTTGTTGCATCTTTTTGGCTACGATCTCAGCCTTGATGACCTGAAGGCTTTCCGTGTAAGTGAATGCTCCATTACTTATTAGGTTGAGTTTGCACCGAGATATAAGAACAGGAAAAGACCCCTCTATGTGGGGGAATCTTCTCACCCAGCCTATTTTAGTGCACTGTTGCTTATTTCTACGACGTCTAACATATAATAACAACCGTGCTATAGCAACTCGGATCCAAGACACCTGGTCACCCCGAGGCAACTGATACCCCTGGTGTTGAGGTTACCACTGGTCCTCTCGGGCAGGGTTTCTCTAACGCCGTCGGCCTTGCCATCGCTCAAGCCCACACCGCTGCCATCTTTAATAAGCCCGGATATAACATTATTGACAATTACACGTATATGTACTTTGGCGATGGATGTGCTATGGAGGGTATCGCTTCCGAGGCGGCTTCGGCTGCTGGTCATTTGCAATTGGGGAATCTTATTGCTATCTATGATGACAACCATATCTCGATTGTAAGAAATTTTAGTGGCCGGTTGTAGGATGGCCCCGCTAATTATTTATAGGATGGTGACACCAATTGTGCCTTCACTGAGGACGTCCTAAAGAGATTCGAGGCTTATGGATGGCACACACTCCATGTCGAAGACGGGGACCACGATCTTGAGGGAATTGAGAAGGCCATTGCCGAGGCCAAGGCTGTCACTGATAAGCCATCAGTTATCAAGCTTACTACAACCATTGGCTTCGGCTCTAAGCTCGCGGGTACCGGAGGTGTTCACGGAAATCCTTTAAAGGCTGATGATGCCAAGGGTGTTAAGGCTAAGTTCGGATTTAACCCTGAGAAGAGCTTCGACGTTCCTTCCCAGGTGTATGAGGCTTATGGAGAAACAGCCTCTAAGGGAGCAGCTGCTGAGGAAGAGTGGAAGCAATTGTTCGCCAAGTACAAAGGCGAATATCCTAAAGAAGCAGAGGACCTTTCAAGAAGACTTGATGGAAGACTCCCCGAAGGCTGGGAGCAGCATTTGCCAACGTAGGGCCCCATCGCTTTTGTTCCGAGCCCAATGTGGCGGTGCTAACAAGTGGTTTATTAGATATAAATCTACTGACGCTGCCGTTGCCTCTCGGAAACTTTCCGAGACTGTTCTCTCTAAATTATACCCCATTATTCCGGAGCTTGTTGGTGGCTCCGCCGATTTGACTGGGTCCAACCTCACGAGGGCAAAGGAAGCAATCGACTTCCAGCCTCCCTCAACTAAGCTTGGGGACTATGCTGGCCGTTACATTAGATACGGTGTGCGTGAGCATGCCATGGCTGGTATTATGAACGGCCTTGCTGCATATGGCACTATCATCCCTTTCGGCGGAACCTTCTTAAACTTTGTATCCTATGCCGCCGGCTCTGTAAGACTAAGTGCCTTGAGCCATATACGATGTATCCACGTTGCAACGCACGATTCGTACGTATAACCCTGAGTACTCCACTTTTAGCTATGCGCAGTAAATTGAATGGATACAGCATCGGTCTTGGTGAAGATGGACCTACCCATCAGCCTATTGAGACATTGGCCCATTTCCGTGCCCTACCTAACTGCATGGTCTGGCGGTAGGTTTTCACAATTCACAATTTCTCTCCCGCAGTAGGAGCTAACGGTCCCCAAGTCCAGCAGATGGTAATGAAGTTTCCGCAGCTTACTATGTGGCCCTTACCTCGAAACAAACCCCAAGTATTATCGCTCTCAGCAGACAAAACCTTCCCCAACTTGAGAACTCCACTATTGAGCGGGCGGCCAAGGGTGGGTATGTTGCTGTTGAGGCACAGAATGCCGACATTACTCTTATCTCGACCGGTAGCGAAGTGGGCATCTGTGTCGATGCTGTCAAATACCTTGAGGATAACCACAACCTTGTTGCAAGAGTTGTTTCGCTTCCTTGCTGGGAAGTTTTCGACGCTCAGGACAAGGGATACAGACTTTCTGTCATCCCCGATGGCATCCCAGTTCTGTCCGTCGAGGTTATGACCACATTGGGTTGGGAGAAGTTTTCGCATGAGCAATTCGGACTAAATCGATTTGGCGCATCCGGTCCTTATAAGCAGGTATGTGCCCGAAGGCATTTAAGCTCTGCTTGGGGGGGCACACAATAGCTGACATAGAATAAAGGTCTATGAGAAATTTGAGTTCACACCCGCTGGAATCTCTAAGCGCGCCGTCGCTACGGTTAACTTCTGGAAGGAGGTTAAGCCTATCAGAAGCCCTGTCAATAGGGCTTTCACTCAGTTGATCTAAATGCTCTCCTAGATCTAAAGAGAACTCGGATAGTTCTCAGGTAGATAGCCGCTTTTTACCATTTTGGGATTTCGTGTTGAGTCTGCTGTAAGGAAATATGCTACAATTGGTTTTAGCAACCCATTACACAAGTTGCTTGCGTGTTATCTTAGGGCAAAGGCTAGAATCGATATTCATATTGTGGTAAAGAGCAGCATATGCTCGTCGTACCCGACCCTTTATAAAGGATGAGGACGCTTGGCGCCAAGATAAGTGCTAATAATTCCAAAGTGTCCAAATACCTTTCAAATGGCCAAGTACAAGTACCATGCGGAGAGCATAACATTTGATCACACGTGTGTAGGCTAGGATTTAGTCACCAGTACCTCCACAGTCGTCCATCGTAGAGTCCTCCGTACAGTGACGGCACCAGGGCGCCTAAGAGGTTCTTGGAAGTCGCCATCCCGGCAGAAGGCGTTCGCGCACGCACCTGATGACTAAACCAACACTGAACTCTGATTCCGCGTGTGTAGCCCCCTTACGGATAGCGTAGCAACAACCAATCGTTCTATTTTAGTGTTTATTCCCACCTGACCTTCCCCATCCAACGCATCTCCCCAGAGCCAACACCTCATGGGTACCCAATCTCCATAAAAGCGCTCGACTCACGCCCCATCAAAACTTGCCGCAAAAAGTAGCACCGAAATCAACCGCAGGTGCAAGTGTATTGCACTAACCGCTTCGCAGCCCTATTCCAACACCCCAAAACTCGTTTCGGCCCTAGGACCAACTTTTGAGGTCCGTATCCGTATTGGTGTGCCTTTGGGGTCCTTGGCGGGGGAGGGGCAGCGACAAGTGGTCATGCGGGATCTATACAAGTTAGTTAGGGCACTGTTGGAATGCACTGGGGTAAGTGAGTGCAATACTGCGCGAGTGAGGGGTTGTGATGAATGGTTTGGTGTTGGTGTGATGAGGCATGACACCTTAGCGGCACGTGAGCTTATCGCTGATAAACAAGTGCCGGTGAGGAAGTGGTGAGGAAGATGGGGGGGTGACGATGACGGATACAAGTAACAAGTAAGAAGTAACTCGGACACAGGGATTAGCAAAAGCTATGGCTAACTAACAATCTGTGCGTAACTTGTATCCGAGCGCCCACGCCGAATTGGCGCTCGAATGTTCCGTCCGGTACTTCTTACCTTGTTACCTCTGTTATGTACCCCTCTAACGTTATAAGCCGGGGCGTGAGCAGCGCAAGGATATTCCTGCACTTCCCTCCCTCCCTCCCTTGCCCGTTAAACAAACCGTTCTATAACGTGGAAGCCACAAAAACCAAAAACCAAAAAAAAAAAAGTAAGGGTGTTTTTTCTTTCTTGTCAAGTTATATAAGTTGAAATTCTATAATACTGTACAAGGACAGTACAAAAAAGCAAAGCAAAGCAAGGGCTAAAAAACTAAAAAAACTGCTAATGACACATATTCCAACTAAAAAACGTAAAACCTCCTTTCTATTCCCGATCCATTCATCCATCCACCCCATCCATCCATCCATATCAACCAATCCAATCCATTCCATCCTGACCGATTCCAACACCGACGATAATAACCAAAAAGGAAAAGGAAAAGGAAAAAAACAAAACCATAAAGTACAGCTATTCCAAAGAAAAGAAAAATAGAAATAAATAAATAAACACTCCTCAAGCACAGTAAATAAATAAATACTCGAAAGGAAAGCAAGAAGAAGAAGAAGAAGAAGAAAGTGGAGATGGAAAAAAGAAAGAGAAAAAAAAGTGAGTACAAAGAAAATGAAAGGCTATGAACTGGTATTTGTCGGCCAAAGGAAGAAAGAGCGGCCAAAGAAAGAAAAGAAAGAAGAAAAGAATAACCAACCAAGACATGAGAGGAACCAAATAACCAAAAACAAAACATAAAAAAACTTCCCCCCCACCAAAAAGCAATCCCATCAATCAATCAATCAATCAATCAATCAATCAAACAACATACCTCCGACTATCCACCATCCAATTCGCCATACCGGCCGAAAAACCAACAACCAACTCAAGATACTTCCTCAAGTTCTCCGTGCTAGAATTAGCACCCATGGCGGAGGAGCACGCAGTCCCGGGTCTCCTAGTGGATAGTAGAGAGTCCCTGTTGTCTCCACCATAACCTACATCCCCCCCTCCTCCTCCTCCTCCAGTCCTCAACGAAGAAGCAGCGCTCCAACTACTACTACTATCATTACTCAGCGTAGAAAAGTGGTTTCCAAAAACTTTCAGCCCACCAGCACCACCAGCGCCAACAACAACACCAACAGGGCCAAAAGTGCTGCTACTACTACTCCTCCCACCACTAGACAAGGGCGGCGGCATCTGCACCGTAAGCACCGGCGGATTCCCACCACCACCACCACCACCACCAATGAAATCCTCACGATGATGATGATGATCTACCCCAATTCCATAGGGCAAGGGGGTCATCGGTGGCAACGGCGTCATGGGCGGTAACTCGAAGGTCTCGGACCAGACCCAGTCGCCGTACTTTGCCAGGTGCTCGACGAGTTCGTTGTGCATGGCTATCACCTGGGCCAGGGCTTTTATCGGCTTCTTGCCACGCTTGATGAGGATTTGGACGGTGTTGAGGGGCATTTCCGTCTTGTGGTCTTTTTCCCAACCTTTGTTTTTTTTTTTTTCGTTAGAGTGATATTTCGTGATGGGGGGGGGGGGGGAAAAAAATATTATAATATGCACATACCTATGATATCATTTTGTAAACCCATAATCAATTGCAGTAAGCATTCCACTTTCGCCAGGTTATTCCTGTTGGACTTTTTCGAGGTGCGGAGGAGGTCTTGGTAGTTTTCTGCCAGGGGGTTGCCCAGCGGGGAGAGCGTGGGGTCAAGGCCTAAGCTTGCGCGGGCTATGATCATGAAGGGGCGGACTTTTTTAATTGGTTTTTGGTTAGTTGGTTGGGGTTGGTTTTTTTTAGTTAGTTGGGGTTATAATTGTTACACATACCTGAGATTGTGATTATCCTGACACGCATCCACTCTGCGAGATCGATCTTGCTGGCGCTGTTATGCTTGAGGAGGGGACGCTCGGCGCGGAAGCCTAGGATCACTTCGCGCAGGGCTTTGCGGAACATGGAGCGCCAGAGGTTGTCAGCGTTCGGGTGATAGTCGGAGCCGTTGATGGTGGTGGTGGTGGTGGAGGTGCTGGCGGTGGTGCTGGGGGGGAGTTTGTTGAGGGCTGTTTCGTCGATTACCGTTCGCAGGGCTATGGAGACTTTTACTATGTCGCTGATGGTGGGAGATGGGGTGGGTGGGGTCTCCTGGGGGTCCTCCGAGAAGACTCTCAGGAGGTCGGATTCGGATTTGTCCCAGGCTTCGCCGGTGAGGGTTTCTGTCAGGTCTATGGGTTGAAAGGGGAAATGTTAGTATAATAATAACAATTAAAGTGGGGAAGAGTGATGAGGGAAGAAGGGTGGTGGTGGTGGTGGTGGGGTGCACGTACCATCTATGATGCATATCCACATCCAGAAGCAACTTCCTATGTAGCGGGCGTTGGCAGATATTTCTCCATAGGGTAGTAGCTTGGGGACGAGGCCGTGGGGGCTAGCTTTCTCGGAGATGTCTCTGCAGTTCTCGGGCAGCATGGAGAGGAATTTCTCGAAGCTCCCTCCGTGACCTTGCTCCTCTGCGTCGCCGGCTAGTACATGTTCGAGACCCTTAGACGCCATGGTCTCGGGGATGGAGGGGAGCATCAATTCGAACTGCTTGTTTCTCAAAGCCGTCACAAGGAAGGTGAGAGGCTGTCTCTTGAAGACAGTGCAGCCCAGGTCCTCAGCGCGGGTGGCCCGTCTGGTGGAGATCTCCTCGTCGGGCAGATTGATGAGAGAGTAGCAGACCTCCTCCAGACTTTCCTCCCTCCCATGGCCGCTGCTGCTGCCACTCTTCGTTCCCTGGAACCTGGCCTTGAAGCCAGACTTTATCCCGGAGAATGTGTCGGAGAAGAACTTCTTCTGCCTCTGCATTACCTTGTTTAACGAGAGCATTGTGGCACAATATTCAGTCTTCTCCGTTTTGGTATTATCAGTGTGATATTCCGTGATAGTGGGAGTACTTTCAGAAGCAGCTCTATTGACCAATGTCCTCAATGAGTTGATGGAAGGGGACGAAGGCAAGGTCGACAATAATATACTACTCCCTCCCCCACCCAAATATCCTCTTCTGTCTCCCACCTTCGGAATGGTAATTCTCAGACCTGGGGCGCGGGCCCGACCAATTGCCGGCGTGTTGGAATGTTTCAACAGGCCAAAGTGCTCTGAGAATTCACCCTCTCTAGCTGTGCCATATCCCCCACCACCACCACTCCCCACCATACCACCCCTCCTCCAATTGTTGGTTTCCCGGTACCCATCGCCAACATAGTCACTGGGTGGGGAGGAATAAGCCGAGGTTGTCGAGGAAGACGAGGAAGAGGGTTTTCGCCAGTGACCCTCCATGTTGTAGTTGTTGCCCACGGAACCCAGCACTATACCCCCGCCGCACGAGTAAGCGGCAGGGGGGGGGCGAGCAACGGTGTGGTGGTGGTGGTGGTGGTAGTAGTTGTTAGGGCGAGGATGATGATGTGATGATAGTAGGGATGCATCGGGCAGCATGGTACAAGTACTGATAGGTGCACCCACCACCCCGTTATCCCCAAAAATGAGGAATAAGAAAAAATAATTATTAAGGTTGTTGGAAAAAGGCGTTTCTATATAAGTTGCGACTTAGTTAGAAAAAATAAAAATAATAATAATAATAATAAAAGGTAAGGCAAAAGGTAAGGTAAAAAGAGAGACTATGCAGCGGGATCCGGTGGAACATACACTTATGCAGGAAACGCTTCAGGAAAAGGCTGTAGTAGTATCAACCCTTTTCGAGCACAAGCACCTATGACGATGATTTCCAAAACGGCTTTTTCTTTCTTTCTTTCTGTGGTCCCGGGAAAAACTGCGACTTTCCCCCCCCCTCCTCCCCCCACCCTCTTGAAATATATTTATTTTATTCTCTTAAAAAAAATTTTAAATTTCTTCCCGCTTTCCCTTTTTTCCCCTTCCTTTCCCAACTACCGCAAGGCGGGCTCTGAGCGGGTGAGTGACTGGATGAGATACGGCACGGAGAAAAATATGGAAAAGTGGAACACTGGAAAGATCGTCGTTGCTGACCCCACCTGACCTCCGGAATGCTGTGAGAGAAGTGAGAAAGTGTGAGAGTGTGAGAGTGTGAGGAGTCTGTCCCAATGAGAAGCAGGTCACCAATAGACGTCGAATCCGAGCCGGGGAAGCTCGTCGTTGAATCACAGGTTGACATGAAGTATTTCCTCCCGCGGGAGACAAGAGGTGAAAAGAGCGAAAATAAAATCGGGAGAAAACGAAGGCCACTTTTTTTTTTCTTTCCCTCCCCTTCTCGCGCCGTCGGGAAATATAAAAATACCCTTTACACAGGCGACTCCCTTTCACTTTTCTTTTTTTTTTATAAAAAAAAAAAGAAAGAGGGAGAGAGAGAGAGAGACCTTTCTCAAGGCAAGGCTGCGCAGTCCCAAATTATATATGAAGATGCAGCGATCCGCAGCTTCGGTTTGGAGCTGTACAGCACCGTACCGCACCGTATCCGGAGTGAAGGGTAGGAAATAAAGTAAAAAAGATTCCTGGATATCGCGCAGCGTCCCGAGTTACAGGGAAGGGCGGAAATAATGGGAAACGTGGGAGCCGGGAGGTGGAGGTGGAGGTGGAGGTGGGAGTGGGAGTGCAACTGACGGGCTTGGTTTCAAGACTTCATATGGTCTGCTCCCCATGAACGGCTCCGGGGAATTTCCTGTGCGTGGGATTACGTGCTGTTAGGATCGAAAGGGGGGGGTTGGATTGAGACAAATGGGAAGTAATTGGTCCCCCCCCCGAAAGAAAAAAAACAGAGTTGTCGAGGCAGAAGGGGGAGAGGATGGGGGAAGTTGAGTTGAGAGAGTTGAGTTGAGGAGCCCGCACAGAATCCCTTTTCATTCCCTGGAACTTGGAGAACCCAAATGATATTGGCATTGGTTGGGAGTAATACACCGAGATAGTAGCCCCCCCCCCCCTCCCTCTCTTGAACTAAGCCTAGTCAAAGTAAGTAATTGAAACACAAAAACAAAACATCTTCATAGTAACCAACAGGAAGAAGAAGCCTACAGCGACAGTGGTACGGAATTCCGGCACGTTCAGTAACTTGGCATACAGCAGAACTATTCCTCTCTACAACTGACCTTTTCCTTCGTCGAGAGAGGTGAGGAGGGTTAGTTCATTTTCGCATTTAGGCTCCCCCGAAAGAGTAAAAAATGGTCGTAGATCATTGCATTTGTTATGCCTTTCAAATCGAGCCCTGAGCCGATGATGGCATGAAAGGTCCACCCACATATCGGATTGAGTGTCCTTGGAACGAAGGCGACTGGTCGGTAGCTCGGGAACAAGATTGACATTACTCATACCCAAGACAACTCCCAATTCAAGCCAAAGATGACACCGAAGACCCAGAGACTCCCCTCATACAGTAATAGACCATCCCCAAAGGATAAAAAAGAAATGAGTGGGGAGAAAAAACAAGTGGAGCTGACGATTCCTTGCTTGGTATTTGTTCTCGTACTTGTACCTCTAGAAAAAGAAATGGAAAAAAGAAAAGGGAAAAATCCCCCACTTCAAAGTGATTGGATATAAGCCTTGTCGTTGGTGGTTGAAAACCGCATTCTCCTAAATTCCCACCAATACGGTCGTGCTAGGGTTTATTAATTGTTACACGGAAGCCTACCAAAAAAAAAACAAGTAGGATAAATTAGCAACATAACCGATCTTCATTTCGCTAAACTTTCTTTTTTTTTCCTTTCCCTATTGCAAGAGGTGAACTTCATCCGCCCTTCAGACAGTACCAGTACTGTAGGAGCACAGCACCCGAGTACATCCATCCCATCCATCCATCAATCAATCAGCTCTCACTATTTGCATCCACGACCAAGCTGATAAATGATATGCAACCCACTCCACCCAAGCACCACTCTCCAAGTTGCACTTGCCGGCTCTTCCCCTTCACCAAGGGCACCACACAACCTTTCTCTCCCTCCATTCGTGACAAAAAAAGGGCCCACGAGTTGGTAAGACTAGGATGAGAGCATGGGAGAGGCATTAAAGAAGGGTAAAAAAAAAAAAAAAAAAAGGCGGTTACAGAAGGAGCCTCTCGGAAACAACTGGGTTACAGTTACCGTAGCGAACAAAAAAAAAAAAAAAAAAAGGGAAGTGAGAAATCTAGCGTCCAAGGATTCCGCCCGGGCAGATTCAAGCCCTCCCGAAGATTTCGCGGTAAGTAAGCAAGGTAATCTACTGTACCGGGGGAAAGTAAGCGCGACGAACAGCCACCCGGTAGCGAACGAATTGTTTTTTTCCGTGTGAGAAAAGCTTGGGAAGGGGCGGCGAGAAGGGCTTTCGGATCCCTTCCCTTTCTTCCCCATCCTCCCCCCCCCCTCCCCTTTCCCTCCTCTTCTATTGAATTCCCATTTGGGAACTGCACTGCTACTCGAGTATGGGGAGACTATCGCGCTCATCCGCCAGCGCTCCCCGACTAGTTGCCATATCCAATCAGACCCTTTCTGTCTCTCTCTCTTTCCACCTTTCTCCCTCCACGCACACTAATTGATCGATTGATTGATTCTCCACATTGCTCGAGTAATAGGCAAAAAACAAAAATCTTATCACTAGCATAATTCCGTCGCTTTCCTGGAAAGGTACTGAACTGTAGTCTACTTGTACCAGCACTGTATCATAACAACAACCCTGTGCAGGTCCACCACCACCATCCTCGGAACCATGCCGAAAGCAAACGCCTGCAGTGTCTCAGCCCGTCTAAGACATCAAGAGATGAATCGGAGACGGCGATGGACTTACCAAGCAGGCGCGACAGCCACGAGTGACGTCCTATGAAGAGGGCTATACCACATGGCATGGTTGATCAAACAACGTACGAGCACAACAGACGGCACCGCGCAAAAAAAAAAAAGAAATTAGAAATTACGGCAATGTAGGACGGATAAACTTCCTGAGGGAGGGATTCATGTGATAACACTACTACGATATTAGTATCATACACGAGCGACAGCACAGTAAACCAGGAAGCACTTGAAGTCGCTTTACGATATAGATTCCTCACATCTATCCATCCATCGGTGGGGGCAAGCAAGCAAGCACGCAAGAGAATTCGGCGTCCTCGTTCCCATCACAAATGAAAAAGGAAAGAAGAAGAAGAAAAAAGCCTTAGCTTAATCATGCGCTTTAGGAAATGCCCAGCTTCATCATCCTCAACCTGCTGTAATGGGGGGAGGGCGTGGACGAGCAAAAGTCTATCAGTCTCTTTTTTCTTTCTTTTTTTCCCACTACTCGAGTACAAAAAAGAAAAAAGAAAAGAAAACCTCGCGAATAGATTCTGGGGGGAAAAAAAAAGAAAGGAAAAAAAAAGAGAGAAGTGGAGGGAAAAGCAAAAAAAGAGATCGCCGACGATTGCTCTGTTCAGGTGAAAGGTTCCTCTCCCTCCGCCTACCGTACAGTTCGAGTACTTCGTAGGCGTAGGCCAAGCTACAATAAATAAATCGAGACGGAATTCTCCACTTTCCCGGTATCATAACATTATTAGTTGTCCCGACCTACCTACCTACCTATCTACCTAACATACTCCATGCGGTGACAACATGCGACACAACAGGCGACGAGCGGCTACAATGGGTTTGAATATTTATCGTGGAGGCACGAGTTAGTTAGCCGGCTACCGTAAGCCATTCGGCGGTGTGAAAAGGTGATAACCTTGGTTCAGTACCGTACCGTAGTGTGCTGTGCTGGGCAAAGCCCACACCACCGCCGCCTGCGACAGAATGCCTTTTTTTGGAAAGGCACTTATAACTTCCCAAGAAAGTCTCTCTCTCTCTCATGAGCTGAGGTGTGAACAGCAAGCAAATAATAATCGGGTCTACTAAGTTCAAAAGGCATAATACATCATTTCCCCTAATAGGAAGTTGACCACTATCCATCGCATATATCCGACGAAAACCAGCAGCTTTCTGTCACTTTTTTTTGCTTTCTTTCTTTCCTTTTCCTTTTTTCACCTTTCCCCCCCCCTCTCTTTCATTTCCTACCTACAGTACCTAACCCCCCTTCGTCCCCACGAGCGTTAAGTGGGTATCCGGGGGGACCGTTTAAGTTTAAACAAGCCGTCCATCATTCTTCATCATCATCACCATCACTAGCATCACCATCACGAGACGTGGTGAATAGTGGGTCTCTTCTCTCCGCTCCCCGGGTACGAGCCTTTAGCCACAAACCTCTAGCCCAGAAGCGGCCGCAGCAGCAGTAGCAGCAGCAGCAAGAGCCAACGCGCAATTACCAGGAAAGGAAAGAGAGGAAGAAAAAGAAAAGAAAAAGAAAAAGAAAAAACTCCCCAAACAATCAATAGTTATCATACAAAAATACCAGCACATACATACCCACATGGCTTCCCTCGATAACTTTATTTGTATACGGTACTCGTACACACCCTATTCATTCATCCATTCATTCATTCACTGACCGAGCCCACCACGGCTACCCACTCTTTCCTTCCCTCCCTCCCGCCGCTGGCTCGCTGGCTCGCTCGCTCCCTGAATCCAGGGTTCCCAAATCGTATCTCGACAGCTGTAACTCGGATAATTGCATTTCCGGTAAATCTCAATCTACCGCCCCCAATGAAGACCAATTACAACAGCGCCGGGTTCAGATCCTCCCCCCCTCCCCTCCCCTCCCCTCGCCATACAAAATCACATTACAGTACAAGTAGATTGGTTTATATTTTGACCCACCTCGCGATACGGGCCATACCGAATGATGCGCAGCAGCAAACAAATCGCAGTTTTATTATTTTATTATGTACTAGTACTGTACTGTGCTGTAATGTACGATATCACTTCTTTTTTTTTCTTTTTTTTTCCTTCTCATTCCATCTGTCTATCTATCTATCTATCTATCTATCCGGCTGTCTCGTCTCGTCTCGTCTCCACACCGCATTTCTCCGGTATTAAACCGTAGGAGAAAAAAAATCTCAGCCACGTCGGTTCAGCGCGGCTCAAGCACGCAAGCAAGCAAGCAAGCAAGCAAGCAGTAAGAAAGAAAGATTCGTTAATTTATGAACCATGAAAAATGGAGAAATGAAAAACTGCGGTACTTGGTACAACACTTTCGTCCCGGGTAAGAAAGAAGTGCTCATAAACTTGCATCCGGAAAACAGGGATTAAAAGAAATGCATGTTGGTAAATTATCTGTGCGTGTTTAATATCTGATCGGCCATATACGGTTACCCCCCCCCCCCCCCCCCCTTCGTTGCCGAGTACCGCACTTCTTGCCCGAGAAACGAGTACTTGTACGGTACGATACCGGCTCTGGAGGCTGACTTGGCGGCTCGGAGGTGGTGAGCGTGGTACTGTATCATACTGGTACTATCTGTCGAGCAAGATATCAGAACGAGGAAGGTGTACGGTAATCGCCAGTGTTGAGACTTTTTCTAAAAAAAAAAATTCCCCCAAACCATGATTGCAGTAGTGCCTCGCAACCTCGGGGCTTCAACCCCACTTTTCCCCTCCGTAGTATTATTACCGGTATCGGTAATAATCTGCAGGTTTTTGTTCAATCCCAGCTGCGAAATTACATCATGGACCAAGAGGGTCTCACAACGCACCACATCCCAGATCCGAACCCAGCGTTGTATGATATTCGGTTTAGGGTACAACCGGGTGGTGGAGAAACAGATCGTTGTCCTAATATGATACATTTTCTCTCAGGTGGATGATGTTGCTGTTGTTTTGCTGGCTAACTGCTGTAGACCATCATATCTAGCTAGCTAGCTAGGGCTGGGCGTTGGAATCTGACCATTCACCCGGTACAATACCTGGTAACGTGACGGGGGGATGGATGATTTTGAAATTACATTCGCTCCTCCGCAAACAGGCGCTGGACTAACTAACCCAGCCCCAGCGGGTAACTCTATCTACGGTAGCCATGAATATATTTCTAATCTTGGGAGAAGAAGAAGAAGAAGAAGTGAATCACCCATCCATATCGCACTGACCATGGAGGCAGCCATTAGAGATTACCGAACGAAGCCGGTTGCAAAGAGTTCCCATCCATCCACTGCACAGTGCAGTTGCAGTGGGTAAATTTAGCCCAGTGGTTATTTAGTTCGAGATCCAGTGCGTCCCGAAACCCCCCCCCCCCCCCCCCCCATCTCCTACATAATACATCTGAGTCCTCAAACCAAGTGAGACTGGTATCACTCGTTTGGAACAAAAAAGGCGAGATTCGATACACTGTGCTCACACGGAGATTATCGCGTTTGGGGTGAGTGAGTGAGTGAGTGAGTGAGTGAGTGAGTGAGTGATACGTACATACTCGTACGTAACAGGCGAAAAGTTACGGTGCTCGTACAGTACAGTACCGTACAGTACGATCGTGCTGTACGGCACTGTATGCGCACCCGGGGCCGAGCGATTCGCGAAAATATCTGGCAGAGGAAAGTCCCTGCGTGGTGTGCCCTATCTGAGCGCCCATCTGAATGATTCGCCAACCCCCCCCCCCCCCCCCCCTCCTCCTCCCCTGTTTTTCGGATAGCGGTACTCTTTCTTGGGCCCTCTGCCCCGTAGGAGGTATAAGTATCCGGTGTGTGTGTGGGGGGTTATACAGGAACTAGTAGAGTTACAGTACCCGAGCAATTGAGTTTGGGGGGGGGAATGAAGTGGAATTGTGATTTGAGTTTTGAAATTGGCCATGGAAAGAAGGGCTCACATGAGCACAGGTAATTTGCTATATTATACAAACTCTTGATCCCTGTGTTCGGGTACTGTACCGGTGCCTCGTGCCTTCTGCTGATAGTGGTAGTACTGTACTTGTGCCTGTGGGAGTGCTAGTACACAACATTGGGGCAGATCCCCGGGATGGGGGAAATCCCAAGGCCGAGTCAGCGGGGGGCGGAGCTGCCGTGCTTGCACTATGGTACTACGGTACGCGGGTCTTGAGCCGCAGTGTTGTAGGGGCTAAGGCTGCTTCACTGGTACTATCAGGGTAGAGCGGTATACTACCAGCTGTGGTGGTATCTTGCACTATACTCTGCAAGACATTTCGATAAAAAGCCCATTACTACCTTATATCTAGCCTACGATAAGATAGACTTCTGAGCGCTCTAGATAGGCGCTACTTTTAGCGAAAGTAATAATAGAGAAACAGAAAAGTGTCCTTTCTATCTATCATATCATATTATCCGAACCTTAACTACACCCTCCGGTAAACCCTAACGAAATACCGCATGTTCTCCAGGTCAATTGGGTACTTCAAGCCCTCCGGTAATCTATGCCACCGACTCTCATCTTTGAAAACAATCTCCCATTCTCCACTCAGTGTGTGGTCAAGGAGCATTCCCATTGGGAACATCTTCCCGTTGATTTCAACCGTGGAGTATGAGCCTGCGCTCTCCAGGACTAGCAGCAAGCAGCCAACGCGTGTCAAGGCAGATAGGGATAGTAGGAAGCGAGTCGTGTCTCCGCGAGATTGGGCGTAGAGCTCATTTGTTGTGAATAGGAGGGTTATCAGCGATGTGTTTGGTGGGAGAAGGGTGGGTGAAGGCGAAGGCGTTGAGAGGATGTCGTGGTGGTGGAACGTGACGGAGTAGGTAGATGGGGATATGAAAGAGGACGTCAAGCCTGCGCGAAGAGTATCGATGATGGATGTCCAGTCTGCGATGTCTATCGCCGTAACATGCAATCCCCTTTCACTCTCACCACCACTCTCACCACCCTCCTCCCCATTCCTCCCCAGAAACCGTCCAACAGCCGCCGCTGCAGCTACAACCTCTGCCCCCGCCCCCCCACCAATACACACAACCTCCCTCCTACTCCTCTCCTCCCCCTCCCCCTCCCACCCCTTCCGTAAATCAAAAACCTCCGCAACCTCCCCACACATTCCCGTAAATACCTCCCTATAGCAGAGCGCCCGACTAGGACTCCACCGAACAACATACCCCTCGAGATTCCTCTTCTCTCCAAAGGCCGCGGCATAGTCCCGATTAAACAAGTGCTGCTTGACCGTCTGCAAGAGCGGCTGCAGGGCCGGCGTGAAGACCTCCTTGAACGCGCTTCTAAACACGTCCAGGATTTCCTGGGATTCCTTCTGCCCCGTGGGGGCGGAATCGTCGGCGGTGGTGGCGGCGGGCTTCGATGCGGGTTTTCGGGGCCTTGGCTTCTGCGGGTTTGGCGCGCGGGAGCCACGGCGGCGGTCGGATGGGGTGGGGTTTTTGGAGGGCATTGCGCCTCGTTTGCTGTCCGTCTGTCGCGCCGACAGTTAATGGCGATTGCAAGCCGAAGCGATCAATAGTGGGGGGTGTGGGTTTCTGCACAGTGCAGTATGGTAGTCTGTGCTGCTGCTCTGTTCGTTCACCGATGCGCTTATCGCTGAGAAGAGATTGTTGTTTCCCCCCCACTTGGCGTCTCCGGTGGAAAAACCCTAACCCCCGGGACCGGCAAGGGTTTTTCTACGTCACCGAATGGATGCGGCAATTCCCCTGGAGGGGAGGGCAAAAAAAAAAAGTTTAAAGGGGGACATGCTAGCCCACCCTTGGGTAGGAGTTAACCCGACATTCCCCATCTAGGGACACTAACGGGCAAGACCTTTCACACTCAATTCTCCCTAGGAAGAGAGAACACTCACCAACCATCACTCGAATGGTTCGCGCACTAGCGTGCTACATGTACCTCCACCAGCTTCTAGGCACGAGAAAAACAGTCTCATGTCAAACCCGTGATATGTTACCCCGGGCCGGAGAACAAGTAATCCGGGTGGCCGGACAAAAAACAAAGCGCTTCTTGCAAAATTCCAGCATGCACTACATAACCTCGCTCCGCGGCTATGATTTTTTGACTTTTTTTTTCTTTTCTTCCTCCTCCAAAATTCTCGTATGTGCATCGGGATACAGTACTGTACAGGTACATTTTTCTCGTCCCCCCCCCAAAGGAACGGGCTACATGGGGGCCTTCCGAGATCTCACTGGCGTCATGCCATGTTGATTATCGGTTGCATGACCGGGTAATCGGGATGTTGGCCTCGTGGGAAGTTATCGGTCTTCACCTGATTTATGTGGCGTGGTGGAGTCACGAGTGAGTGGGTGGGTGTGGTGAGATGGTAGACTTATTCTTCTGACCGATGGTTTTGTTTGGGGTTTCCCGGTTGGCCATTGTTGGTATATCAGATGATAGTAGGTAATTTATTAGTCCCGTGTAGCTTCAACATCCGATCCTAGGTTACTTACTACTTTTTGCAGTGCACCAAAACTTCTGACTCGCTTCAAAACCCCCAAACAGTGCTCATAAGGCTCTAGGAAGCCCGTAAACATGGGCCGCATTCTCGAGGTGCTGAGAGGCTCTAGTCTGGGGCTGCAAGTACCGTAGCTCCGGAACTAAGTAAGAAATTCCAACAATCCCCCCCCCCCCCCGCCTTAGTACAGTACCCACGCCGCTCCGTTACAGCCTGGCGAGCACCCATAAGCCAACCGCAACACATGGCACGAACTAGATTAGGCCGCAATTCCGGAATCAGGCAGCAGCTTGTAATCGAACTTTCTATACATAATTATTATGATATCGAAACAGGGATTAAACAACATATAGATAAAGATATTCACAAGAACTCACTCGTTGAATGCTTCCCGCTTCATATGCCGGTATAGCCCAACTGTCATATCCTCGCTTTACCATGAAGCCGTCGTTGTAACCTTGCAGATAAAAAAACACTCATAATCCACTACTTGCTTAATATGTGCTCGCCTCACCGCGACGGGCTCATACCCTCCTCCCCGCTACCGCCCCCACAGTACTTGTGATAGACACTTTCTCCCAGAATGCTCCCCCACACCTCATCTATTCCCCCATATCGACTACGGCAGTTGAGGCAGTGGGATCCGAGACCTAGCCATTCTCCTCCTCCTCCTCTCCCTAGCATCCATCCTTCGACTAATATCGCACTTCCCCCATGGCTTAATCCCTACACCTTTACCAACCCCCCTCCTACCGTTAGAGCTAGAATGGCTGAAACCTCATGGTAGAACGTTGGAGCTGTCTCCCCTAGTAAAATCCGTTGCCTAAGCAGAGAGGGCCGAAAGTTAACTTTTCTACATATATGCATAATGATTTCCCAACTTCTCTGCAGAAGAGGGGAATTCGAGTGTCTCATCGCGAGGTTCAATTTCTCCAGCTCTCCATCCTCCCCCCCCTCCCTAACAAAACTACCTTTTCCAGCACGCAATATCTCATGCTATGTCTGGGGGAGAAAAAAAGAAAATAGCTACAATACTCCTGGTCCCACCCCCAAGGCAGGGGGGGAATACATCGGGGACATAATATAACCAGTAACTGAGTAAGGCCCACGCCTTGCCAAAAGATAAACAGGAAAATAGCTACGATATTCATTGTTGCTTATGAGATATTCTACTTATAATATTATAAATCTTTGATTTTCCGCTTGGGGCCCAAGTTGACAACTTACAGGTGCTGTGATCCTACTAGGACAGCGGGGTAAAGGCATGTGGGTAAAGAGCTGTGTTTTGTCAGCGTTACCTCGATTTTATCAGCATTCCAGGATCAGCTATGTTTCCTGTCAATAGAGGGGGGGGGCGGCGGTGAGCATGAGCGAGAGGGGTAATCTCCAGAAAGTGAGAAAATGGTTGTGTATGTCAATGACGGCTTGCTGTTTGTTTGTTTGTTCGTTCGTCTGCTGTTCTTGTGTTTGGGGGGATTGGGGGCTGTGGGAATATTGGTCAGCGGGGGGAGGGAGGGAGGGAGGGAGGGAGGGATTTATGTCACTAGGATAGACGGCAGATTGTGAGTGCTAGGAGCAAAAGACATTCCGGGGAAACGGGTTTGCAGATATTCGTGACTGGTGGTTGGGAAGGCGAGGTTAGTTTACAAGGCGATGGATTGCGAAAGTGTGGTTAATGGTAAGGGGGTACATACCCCCACACTACTATCTTAGTCGTATCCCTGCTAGAGGGTCTGCAAAGTGCCCAGAAATCGCAGTTGCTTTTTCCTCCCCGCGATCACTGACCTTGAGCATATATGGTATAGGTAGAGTCTAGAGTCAGGTTCTGTATTGCATGATACCACATGGTCGTGGGTCCGATTTTCCCAGCAGCCTTATTGAGTAAAACAATGGTCTTCCTGGCATACCCAACTGATCATCCAATCATAACTCGTGATGAGGGGAATTGAACGTCCGGGCTCCTACTAACTGCACATTGGTCAATTGGCTCTCCACACTTTAACCACTCTGCCAGCTATGCATCCCACGCAATATTGCCTCTAGAACGGATACTTCTGACGGTTGGTCCATTCGTGTTTTCTTATCTAGGCTTACTGACAACGGTTTGTTATTATCATTCGATATTATATCATGGGAGTAGATATGTTCTCAAGAGAAGAGAAATTACAAATATTGATACCTTATCAATAGCATGATCTCTTCGCTCTCAAACCAACCGACAATAATAGCTGGAGTGTCAGTGATGGGGGGGGGGGGGGGCGGAAAAAAGAATTTTTTTGTGTGTTTT
>Ga0307517_10000686_pt1 | contig 58178 bp, 50 predicted proteins | sample 23_EM_MG_FD_194515 | JGI IMG/M metagenome (GOLD analysis project Ga0307517, IMG submission 194515) | Populus trichocarpa ectomycorrhiza microbial communities from riparian zone in the Pacific Northwest, United States - 23_EM | ecosystem: Host-associated > Plants > Roots > Unclassified | place... | reverse complement strand
CTATTGTTATTTAAACCCTTTACCTCAAATACAGGTTCAATATTTGGCTTGGCATTAAAACTAGCATAGCCACATGTAACACTAATTTTAAAGCCTCGTGTACGTTTTGAATGGCATGAACCATAAGTAGGAAAGTTTCTACAGGAGGGTAACCCCATATACAGTCGCACCCCGCTGTAGCGAACCGCTTATACGGGAAAATTCGCTATTACGAATGAACTCTCTGGGATTTTACACCCCCTGTCCCCATACAAATGGTCCGCTATAAGGAATTTCTTTCAAAACCTGGCTATAACGAACGAAAAATTCGGGATTTTTCGTTCGTTATAGCGGGGTGCGACTGTACCTACCTGACAAGATGCCAAGATGCACATACACCTATGGTAGCTTAGCCTTGGCTGCCTAAGCTTTCACCAAGACTTAGGTGCAGTGGCTCTTGCCAGATCTTTAGATGGGACTTCATACTTTCCGGGGCCCGCGTCTCCTCGACTCTTCAACCCCCTGTAGAGCCCGAAGGGGGGATCCTAAGAGCCCTAAATGGGATGGGGGGGGCAAAATGTGGTCAACTCTGCCTAGAAGTTAAGGCCGGCGGGCTTTGTTCTGTAAGCCAAGTTGGTATGGGCGACCGCACGAGTTGCTAGGGGTGGCTAGAGACTAGAGTATAAATCCTCTTCGAAAGAGGCAAAGAGTGGTCTCAAACGTATTCATATATCATATTCGAAATCCCAAAATACTGTTGTACTCTACTTAAATATGATTGGAATTAACTATAGTTCTATCTACTGACCACGAGTGGCCATGGGTTGGTTGGGGAAAAGTTATTGACAACTGCCGAAGCAAGGTGGCGCCCGCCAAAGCTGCCGAATGCTCAGGTAAAGCCGTCCGATCATTCAGATATTCCAACTTAGACTGCATGATGGCCATCTTTTTTTATCATGTTAGCATCGACGCTTGTGCTGGGGTGGAGGAGAGGGGACGAACCTGTCTCCATTTGTGAAAAGCTTCCCCTTGTTGTAACGTGATTCCTCTCGTCTCTCGGTAGAGTATTCCGCGTTAGGAGCTAAATATTATCATCGGTACTGCCATTTCGCGATCCGGGAGAGGTTTGAGATGTACATTCAACGATAGCATCCAGAGGCAGGATTCTGGAATTATCAGCTGCCGCCACTAGCAGAAATTCGACACCTGGGCGAGAGCGTGCCCTGACAGAACCATAGTAGATACACTTCGTAATATCGATATCATATCTGGTAGTCCGCCAACCCCCATCCCCTTGCTCCTCTGCTTCAACTGTAATCGCTAATGCCGTAATCGCTAATACAGGGCATATGGCCCCATAGAGCTTATAGGCAATGCAGCGCTCCTCGCCAAATGGATATCTCCACAATGTGTGCTCGCCACGGAAGCGTGGGAATGTAGGCCCCTAGGACGAATTAGTTCGACCGCCATCAATGCTACCCCCATGCTTAGTAACGCATATAGCAGGAAGGTTTCAGGGGGAATAGCAGAAGAAACTGGGCCTCCTCAACGGGGAAAAACAATTCACGGGGCCACGAATTGGGAGGGGGGGGTGGGCGCAGGCGGGGACAGGGGCGTGTAATGGAGGAAAAATGGCCATGATAGAAGAAGGATTAGCGCTTGTCTGTCATGAGTCCTAGCAGAACAAATTAGCCATGGGAAAGGTTCATCACAATTGGGCGGCAACAGCACCACTGACGCCGAAACAGAGGAGCTAATAGTTCGTCTGCCATCAAGTGGGACCATCATTGCAGGCTACCAGCTGCTGACCGAATAGGTCAGCAGTATCACCTGCCATAGTTTTTGGGTGTGGAGCACGTACTGTAGGTTCACATTGCGAGATGTTGTGTTCGCGGGGCGTGGGGTATGATGGGCGGGGGGGAGGCATTACCGAGCAAGAGGAAGAAAAAAAAGGCTTTGAACAATTGAACTCTATGCTATATTGTTAGAGGGAAGGCCAGTTCTTTCTTTCTATACGTGAGGAGGCGGGGGGGGAAGAGACCAAATTTATAATAATATAGAAGGACTGCCAGCCATTGTGGAATATGGATGGTGGGACCCCCAGGCCATACGGAGGAGCAATGTTGATGGATGACGGCTAGGTTTGGGGTAGGCAACAGAATATGCTCCAAGCGCCCTAGGGTAACCTACTTAAACTGATGTTAATTGTTGAGAGGAGATTCGAGTGAGCACTAGAAGCGGACAACAGAGAAGGGAGCTGGGAGTCTTTTGTGCTGACAAAGGCACAACCCCCTCGTCAACAGCCAAGGGGCACTGCTCGTAATATCCAGACTCAGTCACATTACCCTTAATACATCAGGAGCCGTGGGTGTGGGCGAAGGAGCTGCAGGTGAAGATCAATGTTGTTTAGCGAGTAGGGGCTGTTAGGGAGGGAGTGGACGAAAAGAAGATGGGAGATGAGGGAAGGTGGGAGATGGGGGATGATGGGATGATGGTTGCTGGGCACTCGCTTTTCTTTTCGGGAATGATACAGGGGTGGGGCGTCAGCAACCAGGGGGCTCAACGCGAGGCTCTTGTGCTGTGTCTTGAGCCGCACAGTATCATCATACCTTCCGTTGTCAAAAGTATCCGGACGCCTTGGCGCTAAGACAGGAGGATTTAGGTGTGGATCTGGAGGTCTTGGCGCCCAGGTATCCGGATACTTTTGGAACCGCGAGCAGTTCCCACCACTAGCTCATCCCTCGATAACATGTACTGTGGTCTGTAGTGATGCAGCGGCAGATTTGGCTGAATCTCATGAAGGAGATGTATTATGGGAAGTCTGGGAGGAATTCTATAGCTAACGATCCGAGGTTTGGGGGCTTGTTTCATTCAATAAACTGACTGGATTAGGAGGATGTTTGTTCCTTGTCATCGCTTGCTAGACTGGGTATCTTGGTATATTGGGCGGGTACACGCCTATTCTATTAACTATCTCTTTCATTCCTCAGAATACTCTACTATACCTATTTCTGAGTATTGGATGAAAATTTTTCCGCCCGGGAAGTTGATGCGAGATGATTTACCCATACTGTCCGAGTACTTGGAGTCTCCAATACAATGGGTTTCGGAGCCACCCTTCTCCACTCACATTATGCTTCGCAGATGGATTCTTCAACGGCGATAAGAATGGTAGTCGGAAGATGTTGTTTGGATTTGGAGCCCGGAATTTGTGCCGGTAACCTGAAACACTTGAATGAGTATCGTAGAAAGAGTTGGAATTCTCGTATCGAAGTGATTTATGGTGATTTCAAGTAAAGGGCTTGGATGGCCAGAGCCACCCCTACCGGCGCCCCCCCATTCACACAAACCGCGATACAAGTACTACCCGTCCTATAATGCTACAAGTAACTCACTGCACGAGCACCGTACAGTACTATGCCCGGCCATACCTGTGCAAACGCCTCCCGGGTTGCTTGGTACTCGAGTACAACATCATACCTGTGAAGATCGTCGCCACCCCAGAGCCTCAACCCAACCCCAAAAGTTTCCCCTCATCATCAAATTTCCCGACACAGTCTAGCAAGCAATCATCAAGATAACCAATGGCCTCACGATATATCTTCTCGTCAACAGCTTTCCTCGGACTCGCTGCGCACACACTGCGGTCTCCTAACTCTATTATTGGCCATATCCATTGCGAGTCCCACGATTGGGCATTCACCGAGACTCCCGGTAACTATTCGTCATTGGCAACTAAACCCCGAACTACCTTCTCCCCTTTGATCTATCGTCAAGTTGCATCTGGATCTTTCATTGGGCTCGCTGCCGGGCTGGCTATCTGCAGGTTTAGCAAATCGATCGCCTTGGTGTTCGGGAGCTTGCTGTTGCTTGTTGAGGTATCGATCAAAAAAAATCAAAAAAATCATCGGGGTTGGGATTCCCTAATAGTTGAGCATGCTAACGGATTGGTCATTAGTTTCTGGCGATGAAAGGGTTCCATGTTATTCCATATAAACGTTTGTCTCGGTGGACGAAGGACATTAATCTAAAAGACTTTATCACAAAGAATACGGCGTTTAAGTAAGTATTTTTGAGTTCGGGGCCTGCTCTCTCAGCACAAGGGTGAGCCTTAGAGAAGATTTTCGGCTGATCAAACTTGCAGGGTATCTTTCGGTGCGGCTTTTGTATTATCATCATACCATTGAGCTTCAGTGAGGTCGAGAGCGCAGACTGAGTGCATACAGTACAACCAAGTCCGTATTATATCCATAAATGTTATTTCAGTTCAAACATTAGGAACCCACCTCTTCACTAGCCTCCCTGGAACTCCCTGGTTCGAGATATATCACCCTTGAGCTTAGGGGAGTGCGCTCTTTCACAAAACCAGAGGTACTACTCTTTTGGTTCGGCAGATCTCGTGGTTGCCAGTATGTTGGAATGCCAGTCTCTTGGATAAAGCACTGTGTATCGCGCTCATTGGCACTGCTTGTTCTGACCTCCCAATGCCCGGAGGACTCGTCAGAAATCCTAACCATCAATTAAGCCTGCTTCCTGCAGATGGAAACATCCGGAGTCTTGTCTTCGCGCACGAAAATTTAATTCTTTAATGAGACTATCTGAGTTATTACGACGCCCATGAAGTCACAAGCGCTCGGGGGATTCTGGGTTTGTTCCGGGTGTGCTTGGGAACTTTTTCCACCACGGCAGTACCCTTATACAGCGAAAGTGGGCCACAACCACCCACCACTCCCAGATATCCCTCATAGCCAAAACAAGCACGAACTTCAACCAGTCATCCAACCTTGAAAACCTGTTATGCTCGTACTAGTATCATACCCGGAATTCCCTTTTTGACATTGTACACTATTGCTGCTATTGAAGCCCATATGCGGTTAGCGTGGGTATTGTTTTCGCGGTTACCATTGGCCTAGATACAAACCCCTACAAACCCTAGTACTAATATAGTTCTCAATGGCTGTGTAGGCCCACCCCGTCCCATAGACAGCATCGGCAATCACCAATTCTCAATGGTTATCAAGAGTGTCTTGCTCAATCGTTTCTTTGATTCATTGAGCTGTGTAGCACACCTGTCTGGTGGCAAAGTGCGCGCTCGCACCTCATAGCTGGGCCTCCGTCCACTCAATGGGCCCAAGGATGGAAAGGTTTTGACCACATCATTGAAGTCTTCCAGCCAGTCCGATCCCCGCCAGTAGATTGTCTCAATAATCATGAAACCCGTTTGATTGGGCTGTGAGTATATATCTTCCTTTCATCAGCTCTGCTTCCTTTCTTCCTTCTGCATAATGCTACCCACCTTCCTTCCAGATATCTTATACCTTGCTGGTACATCTGACTATCTGCTATACATGCACACACACTTCGAGATCCTAACTCTTTATCCTCCCTGCCACTATAAAGTACCTCTTCTCCGATCTTTACCCATATTCTCACTCTTTTCCCGTTTCTCCCTCGTCGAAGAAACTAGTCATTCCTTCGCCATACAAACTCCCTCACGACTAAATCAAAAAAAAGGATGAAAATCACTAGTCTCTTAATCGCAACACTCCTTGGTGTGGCCCTCGCTGAGCCCATCCCCTGGGAGGGGAATAGCAACCGTGGGGTCTACAGGCGCAACCCTGAGGCCAAAGCCGAGGCATGGCACCCAAGGGCTGGTGCCCCTCTGGCTATTTGGCAAAAGCGCAATGCGGAGCCCGACCCAGAAGCCGATCCCGAAGCCGATCCGTGGAGTGGAAGGTATCTAACCATTCTAGATATCCAATAGCTTGAATGAAATGCTAACTAATTGGTCCCCTCAGGCCCGGCCGAGGAGCATACAGACGCAATGCCAAACCCTGGAGTGGAAGGTGCGTCCCCTGACACCCTGAGTGTAAATCATGTTTGAGCTTCAACCGGCTTACTTACCTGCCATAGGCCTGGCCGCGGTGCATATAGACGTTCCGCCGAAGCCTGGCATCCAAGGCACTTCCCCTTCTTCTCCTCCTTCTCCTACGGTAGAAGATAGACTTATCTTATGCGCAACAGAGCCGGCCCACCAGCCTACTCCCTCCCCAAACGCGAAGCAGAACCAGAGCCAGTTCGCTTTCAGCCGATCGGCAACTTCAATAAGGAATAACTCCCTTTGTATGCCCCCCCCCTCCTCCTCCTCTTGCATGGAATATACCAACCCACCCACCCGCTCCCTAGAAAAACCCTCCCAACAAAACACAACAGCCTAGCAACAATTACCAAGCATCAAACAATTTCCGCAAACACTACCTCAACGCTGTCATACACCTGACAACCAGAACTGTGTTTGGAGTGATACCTGATGTCAACCTTTTTGTCAACCTTTCCCCCCGCTCTTGGTCGATTGCTTCGCTTTCTTGTTTCATACTTTCGTAATGTTTATTCTATTTCTGCCTTTGTTTTTACTTGTACTTTTTTTTTTTTTTTGGTTTTTTGGCACATGTAACGGAAAATCCGGTAGAGTTGGACGCCTATCGGATTTTTCATGTCTATTTTATTTGTTTATTTGTTTATTGAGGGTTGAACGGAGATGATGACAGACATGATACGGGAATTTATCTACCTCGCCAAAAAAAAGGAAGGAAAAAGAACTGAACTGAACCGAGAACGATGAAGTGGGAGTTTTTATTTACCCCTTTATTTATTCATTTCATTCCTACTCTTATTTCATTCTACCCCCACCCTCATGTTTTTTTTCCATCTTTCTACCCCCGACGTTTGGATCTTGGAAACGGACTTCATATCCTCCCGCGCCTAGTAGCCGAGTGCTTATTTTACTTTACCTTTGCCTCTCTTCTCTTCTCTTCTCTTCTCTTCTCTACCCTCTACCACGCAAGATGTTCTGGCCTGGACACCCAGGCACCTTGCCTTGTTCTTAAAGGAAAATTGGGACGGACGGACGGGAGCATGACCTTAATATTGAAATTACAAATTAGTTACGTACCCTTCCGAGCAGAAAGGGTACAGTACAAGCACAAGTACCTACCGTACTCTCATATCGCCCGCAGCGATTAAGTCAGGCCAACAAATAAGGTGCTTTCTTCCTCTTTTCTCCCTCCTCTCCTTCCCGCCCCTTTCTCGCCAACCCAATTATATAGAAAATAGTGCAACTCCCTACCAATACCTTACCCGTACCCTAAACAAACAAATAAACCCAAAGATGATATCCACAGTATGATACTTGCCATTATCATAAGTATCCGGATGCCTTGGCGCCAAGATGTCCAACTTTCCAACCTGAATTCTCCAACCTTGGCGCCAAGGCATCGGGATACTTATGAAAATGGCAAGTAGCCTGAGAGCGGCCTGTGGCAACCGTTGCTGAGCACTCACATTTTGCCGGCACAGAGGTGGGGTGTCAACAAACAGAGGGGCTCAAAGCCCTCAATGTCTTATTCTGCATTTGCATAAATAGAGTGATGGCGCCCCTCCAGAGCCATAATTGACATCCTTTAGGTAGTTCCTGACGCTAAATTTACCGAAATTAGTGGGGCCGAGCTGTGCTGATGTTAGCAGCAGCAGTACTAGTATAGTATGCTCACGGCATTCATTATGTAATCCATTAGGAATGTAGGATTTTAGAGCATTATAACTAGAAAAAAATGACTATTAAATAACAAGGCACCCCTCTTACGGAGGTACAGCGTATAAGTTTTGTAGGTTACACAGGGGGTGAGGGTGGCAGTCCTGGTTTGTGGAACCTACAAAACTTACACGCTGTACCTCCGTAAAAGATGGAATAGGTGAGAACAAACAAACAAAAGAAAAGCAAAAATCTATGATATGAGATGACACCTGTAAATGCAACCCAGTCTATCAACTAAATTAAATCATATTCCACCCACCGGGAAACGGCGCATTCCCCCTTCTCATATTCTGCACCCTCTCGCTCCCCAATCTCCCCCTCCCCGCACTCCCCGCCCCCGTGACGGTAGTCATATCACTAACAGCGCTAATGGTACTCTTCTGTCTTCCTCCATCCGCTCCTCTAGCGCTGCCCCTATCGCTGAGGGCGCTGACAGTGCTAACACTGCCAACACTCAACATTCTCTCCATATCTCTATCAGCTCCTCTCGAGGGGAGATGATTCTCTGGCTGAAAATTCCCTCTAAGTGGATGAACTTCCCTGCGCACTTCTATAGGCGCCCCAATCGTGATATCGCGGCTCCGGGGCGCTGGGTGTACGCTCTGTGGGAAGGTAGGAGAATTCCTTCCTCTGCCCACGCCCTCTCCTAATTCTTGCCCCTGCTCATCCTTCTTCCCACCAAATACGCGGCTAAAAATCGACAATGCTGCGCTCCCCTCGTCACCATCTCTATCCGTGCCACCGCCCCCGGAGCCATACAAAACCAGCCAAACAATCCCCAAAAACCCCACTGCCTCGAAGAAAACCGCAGCCCAGGCAACAGCAATTCCGCTCCCGCCCCTCCGTGCACTTATCCTGCCGCCCCTGCCCCCATGCACGCTATCTAGAACGGCAAAGGCCACAAGGCCAGACTGGTAGAACAGGACCGCTGAAAAAGCCCCTATGACCACAGCTGATAGCCCGACCCCCAGGTACACCCGTTCCAGAATCACCAAGAGGGTTCCGGTGAGGGGTGTCACGAACGCGAGCGTTATGGTTGTGATTAGGAGTAGGCCAAGACAAATGATTGCTAGGATAGGTGGGAGCGGGGAGAGTGTTTTCTGGAGCCCCCTTGAGAGGGCGTGCAAGGGAGGTGGGAGTGGGCTGGAGGAATTGGCTGTGGTGCGGTGGGAGGTGCAGTGCCACTGGGTTTCTGGGGTGTAGGTGCACAGGCCGAAGTATGAGATTAGGATTGTGGCATCAGAGGGAGGTGTGGGGGCGCGGGGGCGGACTATTTGGTGGATTGTGGGGTTGTTAGTGTGTTCTGCTCTTGGGATTACCAGAGGCGGTCTCTTGCCCTTCCCGGCTGGTGGGTGGGCATTCACTGCTCCCCGGCGTTCGGAATTGCGCTCAGGCCCATGCGTTGACCTATCAATCTCCCCTAGCCCCGTAGCACCAGTAGCCTCCGCGCCATCCCTGACAGCCAATGTGGGACTCCCGCTCTCCCCACTTGCTGATGTGGCCCATGTACCCGCCACCAAGCCCCTCCTAGTGACTTCCGCTACAGCCTCCTCCGTGAGAGGTTCCCGAGACACGGTGCTCGTCGCCACCCGGGTAATCGGTCGCGCGGTTATCTTGGGTGGAGTGGTAGCGACCTGGTTCTGTGTCTTGTCACTGAGGACTTCACTGACTGGCGCTGTGGTTGCTGTTGAGGCAGCTGTTGTAGCTGACTCGGTCCATTTTAGCTCGATGTTGCAGAGAGCGCGGACGCCGGATGTTTCGCTGGTTGAGCCGGAGAGGAGGAAGGCTTTTGCATGTTAGCTAGAGAAGCCTGTAGGGGTACGGGGAGGTTACCTGTTAATATGAGGGCCATGAGTAGGCAGAAAGAAGTGGCCAGTCGGCCCCATGCTGTTACGAATACCATTCTCGACGTCCTATAAGTTTCTTGTATATTATTCTCTGAGGTAAAGTCGTAGTGACTGTGGCAATGAGTATATCCTTTTGCACTTTGTTCAGTCCTTTTCAATTTTTCAATTTTTTCCTTTTCGAAACTCAGCTCATGGGGATTATTCCTATATATGACCTTTTCTCTTTCCATTTGTTCATGATAAGTTGCACATCTTGAAATTGAAAGTCTTTCGCCTTCAAGACAGGTTTCCTATCCATGTCTCATGCTTGTTCAATTACTATGAACTGATTTCAAGTAGATAGTATGTTCACTTGTTGTGAGTTTCTCTTTCTCAAGATGTAAAGTGTTGTAGTTTAGGTTAGTAGAGTTGGGGTAGTTGGTGACAGCTGCAGTTCTATTTTTCTCTATATATAGTAAAGAGTAATAATATTATTGTGTTTATCAATGAAACATTGTTTCGTTTGTCAACTTCTTTGTGCAGCACCTGTTCCGAGAATCAGTGCTATGGGAGGGTAACCTCAAAGCTCATAGGATGACAGCAGCATCACTGCTCCAGAGCAGCAACCCCGGATGCCTAGCGGATTAGCCCCAACAAGCCCGAAGACTTCCGTGCTCTCTTTGGCGGAAACCACGACGACCTCTTCAGGTTAGGCTTAAAATTAACGCGGAAAACTCGCAGGTACTTTAGTCAATTCTGCAACTTGGATATAATCCTCGCTTCGCCGCTTGGGTTGCGTTTGACTGTTGGTGCTGAGTCCGACAAAAAGCGCGACTACGATTTCCTCTCCAGTATAGAATTGGTGGTGGTGGATCAAGCCGACGCATTGCTTGTGCAAAATTGGGATCACCTAGGGCATATCTTCAAACACCTCAATTTGATACCCAAGGATCCGCATGGTTGTGACTTTGGGTGCGTGCGGAACTGGTATTTAGACACTAATGCGAAAATACTTCAGACAGGGGTTGGTGCTCGGCGGGTTCGTGACACCGGAGATGATGAAGTTGTTTAATGAGAGTATCTTAAATGCTGGCGGGGGGGTGAAGACTTAAGTAGAGTATGTAGGTTCTATCATTGATTTGGGGGTTCAAGTTCGACAGGCAATGCCCCCTCCCGCTCCTAACCCAACAGTTCCCCTTACTAACTACCATATTACAGACATTCGCAAGAATAGATCCCCCAACCTCAGCCGCAGACGCAGACCCTCGCTTCGACTTTTTCACAAAAGCAGTCCTACCCTCACTCCCCCGAAACACCTGCACAGGTATATTAATCTTCATACCGAGTTACTTTGACTTATCCGAATGCAGAACCACCTCCACAACACCCCTATCTCCATCGGTGTCATCTCGGAAGAAACGCCCGTCTCCTCCGTCGCGCGCGCACTGTCACATATCTTCACAGACCGTCACTCGGTTCTTGTTTACAGTGAGCGAGGGCACCACTTCCGCCGGTACGACATCCACGGAGTCACAAGGGTGGTATTCTACGCCCTGCCGGATAACTCTCATTTCTACCGCGTGATCGTGGGAGGCTTCATTGGGCGGAGCATTGGCCAGGGGAGGGTTACTCAGCAGCCGGAGATGCGTGTGATATTCTCCAAGTGGGATGGTATAGTCTATCTAAGCTGGAGAGGGCCATTGGTGGCAAGAGGGTCAGGGTTATGTGTACGGATAAAGGTTACACGTTTGAGTCTGTTTGATGGGCTACAGTGATTGTGTGATGCTAATTTTCTAAAGCCGGAGACCCATATATTAAAGATAGATAGCTAAGAAAGGAAAAGAAGGACAAAGTAGACTATTGATAAACAACGCTAAAAGGAAATACGGACACTATTGTCCCCCACCTGGTGCTGGGCTCGTTGATTCCACTGCCGGAGGCTTTGGTGCGGGTGCCGCTTCCCTTGCTAGGGGAGATTCTTCCCGCCGCTGTATCCCATGTGACAAGGAGGGCGCATGGGAGGCTGGGTGGTGGGTGGACAGCGAAGAACGCGAGCTGTGGAAAGCAAGGAAGAATGGTGATCTCGTAGACGCGGGAGCTGGGAGAGGTATATGTACGGGGGGTCCAGGGACCCCGCGTGTGTGAGCTGGGACCTCGCGCTGGCCGAGCAACCGGCTATATACACCTCCTTTCTCCGCCGCCCACCGAGATTCGGCTCCCATCCCCCGAGCGCTATCCCGGATGCTTTGCCCAATTGGCAATGGGTTGCTTCAACCCGCCATCTATACAGAGTTAGGGTAGGGAACGCAGCGGGAGGCGGCCCATACAATCCGAAACCACCAAGAAGGGAAAACAGCAGGAATCCTGCTGCCCTTTACACCTATGCGAGCTCTTAAATTTGCCACCCTCGCTGACCTCCGCTTGGCCCTTTTCTGCTCCGCTTTGTCTTGGCCAGCTACGCCAGATACATTCCCAGAAGCGCTATCTCCAGAATCATGCATTTCTGCGCATTGTCGCATAAGGGCGCTGTGCATGGTACATACCAAGCATATGCGAGAGCCGAACCATTTTCGTGTAAAATGAACAAGCCTCCGGCCCCGTATCCCGGCTATGTGTCCTTCCTGAAAATCAAAACTGCGTTCGATATCGGCAATGCAGAACTCGGCGCTAGTAAAGTTTCCGAATGGCGAAATCATTGCCCATTCCACACCGCCGCAATCCACATGTGGCTATGTAAGGATATTGACCAAGCATACGCGTAGGGAAAAACATTCTGTATTAGACTTACACCATGGCTCCTTATAGCGAGGGAGTAATGATTGAATTGTGTTCTGCATTTCGTCACGTTGGGACTTTTCAATTGCGCCCATGAGGAATAGTTTTTAAGATAGGAGATGTTGCGGAAGGAGGTGAACAGGTCATGCTGATGGGCACGCACTCGAGCACCAACCTGATTGGTATCTGGTGTGATCACAGGCCCCCGCGATTCGTGACCTCTTTCCGTCCACAAGCCCCAATGAAATACACCGCAGCGCGATTCCGGTCGGAAGCAGAGATCAGGGTTTTCAAGCAGCCATTGCTCATACTCTTTGTGCCGGCTGCTATTCGGAACAGCAGGGGGATTGATGCTTGCGTGGTCGGCTATGTTTTCCCGGAATTGGGTTTGAACTCTTTTTCCGACCTTGGGACCGTAAAGGAGGGAATATGGGTCAGAGAATAAAACGAAAAGGCGCTTAAGGTGGCAGTCAAGGGCTGGGTAGAAGACGCCAGGAGGTGCTTGGATCGGCAGATAGTTCTCGCTAGTGGTTTCAACTTCAGAGTTGATCGAGTTTTGTCTGAGGTGGATAGGTGTCGATATCGATATTGAAAAAGACTTCCACTATACTACCTGAAGGCAAGCACATCACATTAGCAACCTCTCCTCTCATAACCACCAACAGGACTGCTTAGACAAAAATGGATGATTAGGGATCATCATGTACTTGGGTAGCCAAGCAATAGAAAGGAAAAAATATTATTCACCTTCACAGCCCTGAGTAACGCGAAAGGATTCTTGCCCATTCTGCCCCCCTTCCTCGCAAGCACCTCTCTCACTCTTTGTCAGGTGCAAGCGGAAACTCAGCCTGTTCTCCAACTCTGTCATTCTGCAAGATGGTGCGACGGGTTCCCTCGCGTGCCATCTTCTTGGGTTACCTTGGAGACCTGCGTCGTTCGGCCATAGCATCGAAAAGCGTAGTGTCTAACTGAATGGATTCAGGAGGCTCACCAGGCGCGCGCAGGTTATCCGTCGTATAGGGCGGCCGACCAATACGACCGGGCTGACCCCAGAGGGTCCGTCCGCGAAGGACTTTCCGACTAACACTCCTATTACAACTATAATCTGCACTGTTTGCAAAAAAGGATAACCTGCAGACTAACCTAGCCTTGACACGAATACTGAATTTGAGGGCTAATCCAAACACGCTTGTATTACGCTCGTATTGGTTAAACCATTACAGATAACCCGTATTTCAAATAACATCGTTAGCATGTGTGATATTTCTTCTCTCTCACACAATCAATAATTCTAGCTACATGTTAGAAATGGCAATCCATTGGGTGTGTATAGACTTACCTTGGTCTTCGCGCAGTGGATTGAAACAGAAGAAAAGCCCCTTTACAAAAGAAACAAACTTGCCCAAATCAACCAGACACTAAGTCACCTCAGGAAGAAATACCACAACGATAGTGGTTCCAACTCCCTTGTTACCAACGATAGGAAACCAGAGGGCAAAGTGGCGGTTGAATGGGAAGGTTGAGTCAATGCAGGTAAAGAGCAATGGTTTAACAACAATGCAGAGAACAGAAGACGTTGTCGGTTTGGATTTGGAAAGGAGGAGGGACAAAATGGTGGGCCCACGGCAGACAAGATGTGCAGGTTACCTGGGGGCAACTTGAGGTAGAGGGATGGAGGGGCACTTATAGAAGGACTTGGACAGCCAACAGAAGGCGAAAAGGATAAAGTTTTCTAAAACAAGTAAAGTGAGTGCGTACAGTAGATAGGAATAGTGGGAAGGCGGAATAATGGCCGGTGAGCTTTGATACTGGTGTGTACTGTACGAGTAGTAGTAGGGACTAGTTCGCGCCAGTTTTGAACTGCAGCCATCCCTTCACTCCTTCCGGTTTTCTCAAACTTTTAGCGTTGCAACCAATCGGATAGATATGACCAGAAAGGTAACGATAGACAACATACTCACGTCGCCGGATTGAAGTCGCGTTTCCTTTACGGGTATAATGCATCTTGGCGTGACAACGGGGTTATTTTGTAAGCAGAATTTGAAGTACCGGATGTGAGCATCGTGAAGTGTAACGAAGACAGCCATGGATGTGTGCGAAAGAGTATATACAACAGCCATCCCTCCAATTATTAGTTATCTCTTCAACAACTGCAGATAGTATTTTCAAGTTACCTTAGCTCGCTTCACTAAATCACTAGCTGTCCTCTCCTTTACACCAACCTTGTCTTCAATCTCCTGATATGTAAGACTTCCGTGCCAATGAAGAGCTAAAACCACCGCTCGCATCAGAAGTGGCACTCTCGGGGCAGAGCCACGTCTGGCATGACTTCGCTGCATTATGTATTCACTACTAATTTTCCTAAAATCGTTGTCTGCTTTAATCGGGGGTGCCTTTTGAGCTGGTTGGGTTTGGTTGCAGTATAAGCGGAATTCAAGTATCATTCACTCAATTCATTGCGAAGGTTATGATGCAATCATGCTCATGTCCGGTTCTTCAAATTGTGCTTACAAAACAATGCCCGTTGTCACGCCAAGATGCATTATACCCGTAAAGGAAACGCGACTTCAATCCGGCGACGTGAGTACTCGAGCATGATACCAAGATAAATCAAAATTTGCTGTCGTATCATACCGCATTTCTTTTCTCGAGAAATCCCTCACCTGAAATCCCTTACCTGAAATCCCTTACCTCGTAATCATGGCCAGCGCTAGATACTACTCGAGTACTACTAGCTTATTTGGGTAATCGTGATAGGAAAAACATTATTTCAGAAGTGGTGTAGTGCTCAGGATGCTGTTGAGGGAACTGTTGGGAAACACCTAGTGACAGTTGTTTTTGTCATAGCTGGTCATCATGTTTGGTAGTTAAAAGGGCGGCTCTGGGGACATGTACAAGGGAAGACGACGAGGCCTGGAATAGTCCTGAAGGTCTGAAGGTAGGACTTGATCAGACAGTTCTTTTGATCTTTGTTTTCCTTTGATCTTTGGCCTATTGTAAGATCGACAAACCCTTCTGCCAAATACCCACAAAAGAACGCCGGTAACCGGAGGACATCCGTCAATGCCGCATGATCTGTACTGTTCAGCATTGTCATGACGTACTGTAGATTTACTCCCAGATACTAAAACAGGGTAACGTTCAACACAGAATGAGGCTGGCTAGGAGATAAACAAAATGGGTCGTGATGGGCACCGGAAAAATACCCTGTCAACCGTGGACCGACCGCACTTCGCAGAACGCTAAGAAGCCATGAATTTCACAAGGTAAGGGAGACCGTAGTTATCACAATTATTCCTAACGATGCTCTCTTTAGTTACTTCAACCAATCGTTTCCACTACTCGAGTACGAGTACTGTACTCGAGTACTCGCAGCCGTGCCCGCACTTAGCGCGAGTTCCGGAAAACGAACGAAGGGATTTTTCGATTCGGGAGTAAGGGGGCGGGGTTGCGGTGGTTGGTGGTGGAAGGTTCCAGCGCCAAATTCGGTTACTTTTGCTAACGCGCAATATCCCTTAGGCTGTTGAGACATTCAGTCCAGATTGAAATGTGTAGCACTAACTCATTTGGGTAGTTGGGAGCAAATCTGCGCGGGATTGCTCTTTTCCATCATGGCCATACTGAACAGTACAGATTTTGAGGTATTCTGAGCACTACACCACTTTCAGATCGTCAGGTTTTTTCTATCACGATGGCTTAAATGGGTTAGTGCTACACATTTCAATCCGGACTGAATGTCTCAACAGCTTAAGGGATACTACAGTAGCTCATTACTGACTAGCCATTGCTGACTGCCACACTACGGCAACGCTAAAAAGTCCTGAAGTTCGGCATCGAACGAAGGGAAAATGCCAGGTACTGTCGTGGCTCTTCTACGGGAGGCATTCTTTTGTGGGTATTGGCAATCTTGACTATAGATGGTGCTAGTGAAGATCACCAGCAAGAGAAAAGAGAAGAAACTAAAACCGATAATTGAAGACGAAAGACAAACACTGGCGGTTTCGATAAACCCCGATGTTCAGCTCGTGGAAAGAAGACGGCGATGATGAAAAACCAACCATTCACAACGGCAAAGGAAAATCCACGATCCCGCTCTGTCCTCCCACGAAGTCTTCCTGACTAACAAACGAACCCTTATCCACCGTGACTGCCATTTTGTGAGGCTATTGAACTAGCTACCCGGCCCATGACAATTATCGAAAATTAAAGAGAGGCTATCCAAGCGTCCGACATTACTGTACTAAGTGGTTAATAGGTCGGGGGATCTTTCGGACTAAGATAAGGGGCGAGGGAGATGCACAATTATGATCACTAGCGTTGTTGTCACGAGAGTTGCCATTGCACAACCCTCCAAATCGATGTGCCCGGCACGGCACAATGTAGAGTAGTGCCCAGGCAATATATGTGCAAATAAAATGACTTTGTAAGAAGAAGAAGAAAAGGAGAAACTCTCTACACGCCCAATTCATATTGAATATCCCCCATTTGCATCCTTGTAAGTTCTCACTGGGCTGAAGAACTCCAATATTTGCTTCCTCAATTGCACAAACTGGCCTACGACAATAGAATTGTTCAAGGTTGTGCCCTCGGCTAATCTCAACACATTCTGGCACAAGGCACTTCAAGCGCCAACAACGCCAATGATCACATTAGGGGTCCTCGGGGTACGATGGCAAAGGCGGTCTTTTAATTTGTGCTGATTGGCTAAAAGGAGCCAAGATAGTGAGGGAGCCCGAGGGGACGATTTCCACTCAAGTCGGTTTCCTGGCACTAAAAAAGTTTAAAGGGCTACCGGTAGTCAACGTTGAAAAAGGGCAATCATATCCAAAGCCGCAGCCACCCAAACACTGAACCACTCTCTTACTTTGCTTAGCCCAGACGGTTGCTTGGCGGCTTTTGAAGGGGTACCGTACTCAGAGACCAGGGATTCCAGACATAATTGGCCGGATTCAAACACCGGTAAATTGAGGAACAACCCTTTTTTAACTTCAATCTCTCGTCGCCGCAACATCGCGGTAGCGAATCGAGTAGTAGTCAGTGTTCGCAAGCGGCTAGGTCGGCCTGCAGATAGCCGGCAGGCTTTCGGTCCGGCCAGGCCAGGCTTCATAGGTGCTTGGCGGTGCCTGTAGGCTTTCGGTATATTCCATGTGACAAGTCAATATTTTGTTAATGTGTGGGTGACATCTGCAGATATCTGAAGATGCCGCTAGATATCCGAAGATGCCTGCAGATATCTGAAGGTGCCTGCAGATATCTGAAGGTGCCCGCAGGTATCTGAAGGTGCCCTCAGATATCTGAAGATACCGCTAGATATCTGAAGATGCTGCCAGATATCTGATGAAACCAGCAGATATCTGAAGATGCCGCTAGATATCTGATGATACCAGCAGATATCTGAAAATGCCCGCAGATATCTGTTGGTTTTTCAGGCTTGAGCCACACTATTTAAAAATAATAATATTCTGATCGGTGTTAGATATCCGGGTAGACAGAGAGGAGGTAGTTTCTTGCTTTCTCTTATCACTCGATTTATGGTTATAGCACGCTGACAAAATTAGGGCCTTTTTGGATGTGACAGTTCCGTTCCGTTCCCCCATACAAATCGCCCTTTCCCTTCCCTTTCAAAACGGAGAGAAGGCCATTTTCACAGTAGAAACGGTCGCTAAACAGGCCCTTAACCATTCGCCCATAATCGACGGCAACGGAACTCTCCTTATTACGTTGCCCTTTCAATACCACATAAAGAAATTTCCCCAGATCGAATATTAATTTCTACTAGGTATTCTACTATGTATTTACGCTTTTAATATATTTTTTGGTTTTCATACTAGTGGGGTGGGGGAGCGCTGTTCTCACGTTAGTTAGTTATGAGCACGATCAAGAGAGCAAGGGTGAATGCAAAGAATGTTTCCTCCTCGGTTGCGCGCTGATCGGGTCTTTGGTGGCCGTAACTCTTGGCGTTTCATCTACTTATCTTATCACTTGAAAGCCTAAAGATATCTGCAGTGCGGCCAGGCCCGGTCAGATAGGCGCTGAAAGCCGAACTGTAGCCCACAGTCCGGCCCGGCCGGCCGCAAAAAAAAGCCCAAGCCGGCCACCCTAAACCCAAGCCTGACCAGACTGGCCGCTTGCGAACTCTGGTAGTAGTCGGCACTGTAGACACGGTTTATCTAAGCACTCGGGGGTAACGTCGGTGCATTACCATGAAAAGTAGCCCAGCTTTGGAAGTCTGCCGCGGAATCGATGTGGCTATCTGTTGCTCTTTTTTAGAGAGAGGTGGAAATATGCACTACTTGGGATGATCTACGGCTCCCGCCTCTCCGCGTCCGTGCCCATTGTACAGGTGTACAGCCCTTGGACATAAGAATTGCAGACGATGCCTGATGAATTCGCTCCCTGTACTTAACCACAAAATTGCGATTTTCTTCAGCCCACCAATCACACAGCATGGGCATATTGTCTGGTTGAAATTTCAGTTTAGTGAAGTCAAGATATGCCTCTAGTACATTGGGCCCTTAGATAACTTAATTGCTGTGGATATCATATGGTTTCGTGGATGCAAAAATGGCAAACTTTCGTAAAAAGGGTAAGTGACGATAACATTGTCACCGAACTGTAGTTCCACGGTGATTCCCCTGTTTTTACGTTTCATGTTCAAGCTGGACCGGCGATCACTCTGCGCAGATATTTCGATTGCGCCTTTTCTATGTTGTTAATCCTTTGTTACAAGTCTCCTTTGTCACTCATTATGAATTAGAGTGGAGGACTCGGCATACTCGGCCCAGCACACAAGACCTAGGGATCCGCATATCTAGCCCGGATTAGTCGGTGGAGAGAGCGGAGGATAAATGGGAATAGAGGTGGAATGGGACATGGAATTATCCTGTTGCTTTTCTCAAAAATAGGCGATTATAGTCCGGAGTAACTTGGGTCCTTATTCTTTCAACATCGCCAGCGGTTTCCTATATATACACAAAGTTGACTACATAGAAAACATTCCTTCATCTTCATCCAAGTTCTCCACACCCTATTCCATCACCATCTCCTTCCTTCCACATAACATTCTCAACCTCTTCCAAAACAATGCATCCCTTAATCCCTTACCTCTGTTTCGTTTACTGTACAGTACTCACAGAGTTCTTCCATTCCCATACGTTCCTGCTACATTTGCCTGATTTGTTGAACTAGTGGAGTGACAATTGGTTGTTCCATCTCTTAGCTAACCTTAGTTCAAAACCTGTTGTACCTCTAGCATGTGTTCCAGCATGATCCCAGAACATCTGAGCTGTACCTAACCGTTTGCCCAAACGCAGCACTGCTTCAACTCCCATGTTCTCCAACACTTTACCTAATTTACGGTTCTAGTTGAGAAGAGTTTTAAAAAAATTGAGTCACTACAATATAAGTTAAAATGAGAGCGATGATCAGCTGTCTCTGGCTTCCGGTGGCTTTCAGAGAGCTACTAGAGAGACTTGTGGACCTCAAAGATAGAAGCATTAAAGATATGAAGTGAGGAGAGATATTTAAAGTATAGTAATCAGAAACTTTTATGCAAACAGAAAGAGCAAATCAACTATCAGAGTGATCCCACTCCCACTTGTCCCCCTCATTCCCCCTAAATCTCCACTCTCCAGCACCCAATAACTGCAGAAACCTTATTAACCCAAAACTGCCATTTAAAACTTTCTGGCGACTAAGCTTTAAATCTCTTAATGAGTTAGCACAATCAACATGAACTGAGAATGAGAGCCTGGGTTTGATATGGCTGACTTACTAAAGTTGGGTGAAGAGGGACTTCTAAAGGAAGCCACTCTAGACACAGTGATCTCAGAGTGATAGCTCGACTACCAGGAAGAGATCCAAGAGCTGCGGATCTGTCTAGGTAACACAGAGGTAGCGAATCCCGGTCGTCGAACCCGTAGGACAGCCCCAACCACAAGGCACAGTGACCCAGGCAATACACCGCTATACCGGGTAGTGGAGGACAGTAGTACCTGTAGGACCAGAGCAGCTGGCACGCGGTGGCAGGGAACGGCTAGAGTGGGCAGAGGATAGCGAGAGATAGCAGAGGACAAGCGAAACCCACGGTGACTGGAGAGAGGACTGAGAGATATGGCTGAGTACAAGTGAAAACGGTTTTGAAGCGACAGAGGACGGGGCCAGATGGCAGATGATAAGTGAAAACCACGGTGACTCGACAGAGGACCGCTAGAGATGGGAGCTGACGAGTGAGAAGCCCGGCAACTCACTGGAGACTGTAGCCGACGAGAGATAGGCTTCGAGCTAGGGAGCAGCCGCCAGGCATAGGACGCATACCTCTCCAACTCTGCCGTACTGAAGGAAATATTCATTTCTCCCAAGACAGGTTCCCGCAGGAAGAGCTTTTCAAAGTTGAGTTTTAAAACAGCACTTCCGGCATCTGTTTCACTGATCTCGATTTTGTTGACACGTTCGGGTCTCCTCGGATCAAGATCCTGCTTTCCACCAGTAATTTGTTCATCAGGGCCAGCGCTCATCTCCCATTGCTCAATTTGGATCTTTCTGTTCTTCTCCGAGATGGAAAACAGAAGAACTATCTTTACCTGTCCGGTCGAGCTTGTCAACCACCAGCTGGCATCACCCCTCAAGCCCTTTAGTGATTGGGAAACACCATGCTCAATAACAAGGGTTGGCCAATCAGTGCTTAAAGGACGAGTTGAGATGGGTGTAAATGAAGAATCAGCTTCTCCCCTGCAGCCTGTTCCGTGATATGTTGTCGCAGCTGTATTGAGCAGCTCATCGTCTAGCCCCATCTCTAATAGCTTTCGAAACAGAGCAAGTTCAAACCCGCTGCAACTTAATGCGTATGTTATCCCAGGCATAATTCTGACAATCAAAGTTTCTTCAAATTCGTAATAGAGAAAGCGGAGGGATTTGCAGTGTGTGGTGCGAAAATCATCAAGATTTGCAAGCTGGTGTGGTGTTATGTGAGAAAAAACTGCATACTGGCCGGCATTACCAGAATGAAGTTGAATTTTCTGCAAATTAATAGCAGTCATGAATGACTCTGTGCCACGGTAGTGCTGGGTTTCAACACCCTCGAGCCCTTGAGTAAGATAATAATTGGCCCCTAGTGCGAGCGGCGGCCTATCCAGTGGGCTCGGCGCAGACTCTTCCGAGCCAGTGTAACAATGCTGTTGCTTGGTATCCTGAGACGGAGTTTGGGCACTATCTGCTGCCTTGCCGGGTTCAGGAGCCATTCTTTATAGTGGTGGTGGTTGGTATAAAAGAGACTGATGGTATTTGGTGGAATCAGGATTAAAGGTGCTGGAGAGAAATTTTATCCGGTTGTGAGAACTGAAGGGGAGTGGTAGTTATAGAGTGGAATCAAGGTGTTGCTGGTTGGGTTTTCAATTTAGTGTCAGCTATTAGTTATCTGACATCACGTGGGATTGGTTTAGTAACAGACATGCACTCTGCTTCTCGTTAGGGCAGATCAACTGTGGAATATACCCAGCGCTAAAGAATTACTTAGGTTAGACAATAGTAGCTTACCCACAAAAAACAGACTTATACAATAGTAATAAATACTATTATGATCCATTATTTCCTCTTATACCTATGTTCTGATTGTTTATTCGGAATCAGGTAACTATTAGCAGTTTTCCATAACTTGTAGAAATGGGATGTCATAATTTCGATCACCCCCCATTGCCTGGAATCCCCCACTATCCAATCCCTGGCGCTTCTTTATAAGTACTGTGGTTGCCCCCGTTACAGGTCGTCGCCTGAAATCCCCAACCGTCCCCAACAGTCCCCGCTGGTGACTACAATTCCCACAACACAACTGCAGTCTTGATCCTCACTCTGCGTGTTTGTGCGTCAGATTGCCCGGTAGGTCGTTCTCCCTAATAAGCTGCAGTTTTAGATTTCGCACGGGAAGACAACAAATCTTTTGCCAGTCCAGTCCGGTCCCAGGCTCTTGGCGGTCTGCTCTCCAGGCCCTATGGGGACTGCCAACCGTTAGGAACACCGTATTCTACTTGATCAGAGTTTTAAAATAATTGTCACTACAATACAAGTCAACTAGTCTCTCCAGCTCCGTTAACTTGACAAATTAATCCTATCCTGGGCTGCTGGAGAGTGTGTTTCACGAGCCCCCAGTGTTCCCAGTCCGGATCATGGTCCGGACCATGGGTCGGCAGTCCGGTCAGTCCGGCCACGGTTTTGAGAAGCCTGGGTCAGTCCGGCTTAAATTATCAACGGCCGCCAAAGCCTGCAGGCGCCCAGGCAACCGCCGGGTCGAGAGGATAGGCGACCGCCAGATGCCCAGGCAAAGCCTGTAGATCCCTGGTAAAGCTGCCAGATAACTTGACAACGAGTGCTGCTCGCGTAAAACTCAACACTGATTGGCTAAACTGTTCGCTTATAGCACATTTTAAATTGAACTACATAAATTAACCGACAGATACTTAACCATTCATAGATATTTGCTAGCCGTCAGGCTGCGGGCTGCTCTCACCTCGATTGGAACAATAAATACGACATGGTGTGTGTACTTCTGGATCATCTTGGAGTCAATCAATGTCGCTAGCTTATCCATATATCCAATATCTAGTTCCTGTGTTCGCGTATTTGACCGTTGCGCATTTATTCGGACACCCCACGATAGCCCTCCAAAAGGTTTTACCACTGGAAGTAAAGTTTCTAGCCGAGTGATCACATATTTCAAATGTTGAAACACTGGAAGTTACGTGTATCAACCCTAACCTGAATCTCTAGAAATGGCTTTCTGCGGATTAAGGTTAGGGTTAAAAACCTGAGGCCTGCAGGTCACCCAGGCCGGGCCCGGCTTGTTTTTTGGAATGCCGGTTTCCCATATTCCGGCCCGGCCGTCTCTGAAAAAGCCTGGGTCAGTCCAGCCGTACCCAAAGCCGAACGGGCTGGCCGGTTGACACTGACTCTACCTAATTTACAGTTCTAGTTGAGCAGAGTTTTAAAACAATTCAGTCACTACAATTCAAGTTAAAATAAAAGCAATGATCAGCCTTCTCTGGCTTCCCATGGCTTTCAAAAAGCTAGGGAGACTCGTGTACCTCCAAGATAGAAGCATGAAAGATATGAATTGAGGAGAGATATTTAAAGTAATCAGAAACTTTTATGCAAACAGAAAAAGCAAATCAACCATCAGAGTGACCCAAATCCCACTTGTCCCCCTGATTCCCCCTAAATCCGCAAAAACCTCATTTACCCAACACTGTAATTTAAAAACTTCTGCCCACTCAGCTTTAAACCTCTTGATGAGTTAGCACAATCAACATTAACTGAGGATGAGAGCCTGAGTTGGGTATGGCTGACTAACTAAATTTGGATGAAGAGGGACTCCTAATAGAAGCCACTCTAGACACAGTGGTCTCAGAGGGCTCAAGGGCCTACCCAGAAGAGGTCCAAGAGCCTCGGATCTGTTTAGACAACGCAGATGTAGCGAATCCCGGTCGTCGAACCCGTAAGGCACCCCGAACCGCAAGGCAGAGTGAGTCAGGAAATACACGGCTAGGCCGAGTAGTGGAGGGCAGGGGCCCCCGTAGTACTAGAGGAGCTGGCATGCGCTGGCAGGGAATGGCTAGAGTGGACCGAGGATAGTTAGGGAGGTGAGAAGAGAAGCGAAAATCGTTGTAGCTCAACAGAGGAACCCGCGAGATAGTAGGAGGCGAGTGGAAACCGCGGCGACTGGACTGAGGACCGAGAGAGATGGGGGAGCGCAAGTGAAAACCGTGTTGACTCAACAGCGGACAGCTAGAGATGGCAGTCGAAGAGTGAGGGCCCCGACGCATGGCAGGAGACTGCAGAGGAGGACAGATAGGCTTTCGGCTGGGGAGCTGTCGCCAGGCATAGGCTGCATACCTCTCCAGATCTCCGGTACTGAAGCAAATATTCATTTCTCTTTTGGACACAGGTTCCCGGAGGAAGAGCTTTTCAAAGCTGAGCTCTAAAACAGCACGTCCGGCATCTGTTTCGCTGATTTTGATTTTCTTCACACGTTCCGGTCTCATCTGATCAGGATCCTGCTTTCCACTAGTAATTTGTTCATCAGGGCTAGCGCTCATCTGCCATTGCTCGATTTGTATCTCCCTGTTCTTTTCCGAGATGCAAAACAGAAGAACAATCTTCACCTGCCCGGTGGAGCTTGTCAACCACCAGCTGGCATCACCCCTCAAGCACTTAAGTGATTGGGAAACACCATGCTCAACAACAAGGGTTGGCCAATCAGTGCTTAAAGGACGAGTTGAGAGCGGTGTAAATGAAGAATCAGCTTCTCCCCCACAGCCTACTCCTTTATATGTTTTTCCACGTGTATTGAGAAGCTCATGCAGCAGCGCCATCTGAGTAAGCTTTTGATACAGCGCGATTTCAAAACCGCTGCAACTTAATTCATGTGCATCCCCGGGCATAATTCTGACAATCAGAGTTTCTTCGAATTCGTAGTAGTGGAAGCGGAGGGATTTGCAGTGCGTTGTCCGGAAGTTATCAAGATTTGCAAGCTGGTGTGGTGTTATGTGAGAAAAAACCGCGTACTGGCCGGCATTACCAGAATGGAGCTGGGTTCTCTGCAAATTAATAGCAGTCATGAATGACTCTGTGCCATGGTAGTGCTGGGTTTCAACACCCTCTAGCCCTTCAGTAAGATAATAATTGGGCCCTAGTGTGAGCGGCGGCCTATCCAGTGGGCTCGGCGCAGACTCTGCCGAGCCAGTGTAACACTGCTGTTGCTTAGTATCCTGAGACGGAGTTTGGGCAATATCTGCTGTCTTGACAGGTTCAGGAGTCATTCTTTATAGTGGTGGTGGTCGGTATAGAAGAGACTGATGGTGTTTGGTGGAATCAGGATTAAAGGTGCTGGAGAGAAATTTTATCCGGTTGTGAGAACTCAAGGGGAGTGGTAGTTATAAAGTGGAATCAAGGTGTTGCTGGTTGGGTTTTCAATTTAGTGTCAGCTATTAGTTATCTGACATCACGTGGGATTGGTTTAGTAACAGACATGCACTCTGCTTCTCGTTAGGGCAGATCAACTGTGGAATATACCCAGCGCTAAAGAATTACTTAGGTTAGACAATAGTAGCTTACCCACAGAAAACAGCCTTATACAATAGTAATACTATTATGATCCAATATTTCCTCTTATACCTATGTTTTGATTGTGTATTGGGAATCGGGTAACTATTAGCAGTGTTCCAGAACTAGTAGAAATGGGATGTCATATTTGCGATCACCCCCCATTGCCTGCAATCCTCTACTATCCCCTACCGTCATCTGCCATCCCTGGTGCTTCTTTATAGGTACTGTGGTTGCCCCCGTTACAGGTCGTCTCCTGAAATCCCCTACCGTCCCCAACAGTCCCCGCTAAACCAATTGAAATAGTGGCTGTCACGCCGGCCTCTCCAGCCTGAAAAACATATATAAGGACATCCAGAAACTCGAAACTTGAAAGCAAACCGTCGGCGCCAAAACAACCTCCTTGCGTTTCCCAAACCACTGCACATCTTCCACCGGATGTCCAAGGGTTCGCCGAATCCTCACCCGCAGCCTCGCACCCAGCCCCCGCCGTTGTCCTCCTGGAGCAGCTTACCTCTCCGGTAGGAGTAGTCGAGGAGGACCTCGGAGGAATACATAACGAAGTTTAGACTCAATGGATAACCGTGGTCACTGCCGGGAGAGGGATTGAAGAGGAGAGGTGAAGGGGCTATGGGGAAGAAATGTTTCCGGGCTACGCGTTGGAACTGACTACGCTGCCCAAACTGTTGTCGAAGGGGTTTTTGGTGAACATCGGAGGTTAATTTTGAGCAATCTGCCATTCCTTTCGCAGAAGAGTTTCCCAAGGGTTCTCGTACCTTTTTCCTCCGAGAATTCAACTATGGTAAACCTTTGGCAGCGGTTAAACATGATTCCGATATCGTTATCTACTGTGGTGGGTGGATATTTTTCGGCTGGGTGCATGAGATGGATGCTAACTGTGTGCAGAAAGGGAGGGAGCCGAATCTTGGTGGGGATATTGTTATAAAAACCTAGCTGTTTACCCGTCGTTGCATACCCACATATGCCATTGCTAGTGTGCTTAAACTTAATCAGCTCGTTCTTAGCACCACTATCACAAGTTTTACAGCAGTCGTTGACGATAACTATCTTAACCCACGGCTCAACTGGAAATTCGAGGCTAAGACACTCAAACTGTCGGGGTACCCCCGCCGCCGATATAACGGATGGGAGTTGGCGCAAAAGGCGACCGACATTGTCAAAGAGTATATCACCAAGTTCAGTCAGCGGTTCATGGCGATTCGAGGAAACCAGCGTGGAGATCGCTATTCCGACACGGATCTTTGTGACTAATGGGAGAGCGCGGCGAAGGTTAACGAAATCCAAGATCGCTCCAAGAGTATTCACGGCAGAAGCTTCCAGAAGGTGCCATTAGAGGCTCAGCAGCCTGACGGCAGCCATGTCAGTGAGAGATTGAGCCAGCTGCCAGTCAATAGTGGCGAAAATCTCACACTATGATGAGTGAGAAACAGGAGAAGATGCCGGAATTATAAGGGATTGAGGGAGAAATGGAAAATAGTGTAAAAGGAAGAAACCGGACTTGAGTATTAAGGGATAGCGTTGGGGAAGAAGTTCGAAGGAGCTTTTTGGGAAAAGGAGAAGGTCATAGAAAGGTAGAGGAGGCTGTGGATGGTGATGAGAAAGAAATGTTTTTTGTAAAGTCAAGTTTGTGTATATATAGGACACCTCCAGTAGCAATGAAATAATAAGGACCCCAAGTCACTCTCTACCAACATAGCCTATTTTGTTTTTGGGATCCGCAGCGCCCGTTATCGCCCGTTATGGTACTAATTCCCAGTACTAGGCAATTGGATGAACCGTTCGGAGGTGTGATAGTAGCTAGGGAGATTATCGCCAACCACGAAAGCCTGATATCCCACCTGAAGGGTTCGGGGTTGGTTCTGCTGCAGGTGGTTGCTGAATCCAGGATGGTATCATAGAAGTAGCTGCTTCCATCCCATTCGCAGTTGGACCCGCGGTGAGAAAAAGTCATGGAAGGGAATGAAGAGATGGCGAAACTTACTAAACATCGGCAGGCTCGTCATCCTTAAACACGGAATCATCTACCCACCAAGTTTGCTCAGAATCAGCGATTCTAATGAGCTGAAAAATCTCGTTGCATATAGCCTCTCCCTAGATGTGACGTGGTTGAAGAAGGGGCAGAGACGCTCTTTCTGGGCTAACTATATTCACACCCTCGAGTTAGTTCCTGCCCGCGGCTTTAGAGCAAAGCGAAGGGCGTTTGCACGTATGGATGACTCACTATTGGGTATTGTAACTCTCTTGCAGCGTTTGATACTCTTGAAATGACAATTGGGCCACATTTCCACCTGCCAGATGATGTCGCCTTCACCGCAGTCAATGGCCAAGCAATATAATTCCACAACCTCGCCTGGGTTGTTGTCGAGGGCAGCCAGATTGTGTGTGTGGCAGTCGCAAAGGATATCAGCGACCTCTTTAAGGGTTTTCAGAACCGTTTCTTCTGAAGTAGTAAGAGCTGCGAGTATTTGTTCGGCGGACATTGTGAAATATTGAGGTGATGTAGCGGTGGTGGAGCCTCTGCGTGTATTATAGGCAAAGGGTGACCGGATTGAGACAGAGGAGGGGAAGGAAAACAGAAGGAAGAGAGGAGGCAGAAACAAGGAGCCCGTGCACTACCGCAACAGGGGCATAGCCAAAACCCTACTAACTTTGATGTTTGCCACTAGGCTTTTGGTGTATCGTTGGCCGCCCCTCTGAGTTTTTTCTTTTCCTTTCTATCATATTATGTTAAGAGCATGCCGATAAATCCAAAGAAGAAAAAGGAAGAAGAAAAAGAGCGAGCGGGAGGGCTAATAGTTTCTTCCAACTCCCCCTAAACCTCCATGTGCTAAGGAGAACTTCCATAAGAGCGACACAGGTTCTCATGAAGTGAACAGAAAATTGTATAACAGAACGCACAATGCCCACGCCTTATCCGGGGAGTAAATAGGGCGAATGTACCGCATTCCAGGGTAGTTGCTGAAAATAGTGGAAGTGGAGGAAATTGTTCGCGGGGATGGTTTGATGCATCGGAGTGGAGCGGCTCAAGCGAATACAAGAATTTGTATTAAGCGGTGAAGGAGTTCATGATTGATTGGTTTGAGTGTCTTGGAAAGGAGGTTAAGAGGCAAAATAAGACAGCATAATAACGGGAAGAAGAAAAAAATCAAGGCAAGTAAAGGACAAGTGGTAAAGAACAAACAGGAGAGCGACTTTCAAGGCTTGAATTCCCCCCCCCCCCACCGGCGCACTGGGGTACTGCGGCCCAAGAGTGTCAGTATTTTCAACTGCAGTTGTTGAGAGATGATCCTTTAAACTGAGGTACGCGAGAGTTGCTTGGGCTTCCTACTCACTATTCGGTGTGTGGGGTGTAGGTGGAGATGGGTATTCCACATCATGGCCTGCGTGTTCACCATGGGGTATACCTCTACCGTTCCTGTTCCTCTTAGATAGCTAGTCAACTTAATCAACAATTTTCCGCTGAGCAAAACCTTTCAATTCTTGACAGCAGTGAATTCAGGGATAACGAGTGATGAAAGATGACCTCAAGAAGTTGTCCAATAATCCGATCGTTCCGCACTTAGTGAGTATGGTGAAGAGATCCAACACGGGCAGATATGAGCAAAGGCAAAACCTCTCCTAAAAGTTCTGAGTTGCTAGTTAGGCTTGTAAATAGTAAATCGAAAATTGGGGTTGTTAGAGTCACGCTACCCCTTGTTCTTACCCAAACAAAACCTTAACGTCAACGCTGGTAGCACTAGATCGTTATGAAGGAACAATCCGCGGTCGGGAGAAACCTACAGATGGTTGTAGATATTTTTACGGGAGATTCTATTCCTCCCATTCCCGCATCTTCCAATTTCTGAAAATCTCTCCCTCTGCTGATCAAGAGTTCTCTCGCTTGGTGCCACACATTGAAAGGAAAAGGTTGGAACAAAATAATCGGATAGATTGACACGCAGGAAGAAGGGGTTTTCGAGTCTTTAGCGCAACGTTCGGAGTACGGGAGAAAAGGAAACCTTTTGCTTTCGTTTCCCATGTTCACCCCTCCTCATAGCCATACCGGAGGCTTAGGATTTTTGCGATCAAAGCGGGATTTTTTCTTGTACTTTTGCCGTATAATAGGATTGGTATGTCGCTGAATTTGACGGTTGAGCACTTGCTAGAATAGCCGCCGACCATCAGGCTGTCCGATTTCTCCTACCGCACACTCTTCTTCCCCTCACACATGCGCGCCCTCTCCCTCCTCTCTTGCTCCACCGCCTTCTGCTATCAGAGCACTTCTAGATACGGGCTCTGCTTCTGCATGAGGTAGGCCGACCAACGTTGTATAATGCAGTAGATTGAGCCAGAAGGGAATATATCGTCACACAGCGCGACTTCCAGACACCACCATACCCGCCACAATCTCTCCTTACATCGCAGATAGTGTTCGCGAACTTCCCCTTTCCTTTTACTTCTTTTGGAAATGTGGCTAGCCTCCCGAGTCACCTAAGGCCCTGCTCCGCTGGCACAATCCAGAGCACCTCCCAGAAAAAAAAAAGGCATTTCCTAGGAAGACCTGCGTTGCGCAACACCACCGACTTTCCCCAGAAAATTCTCACATTAATTAATGTCTTCCCCTGCCCCGAACCTAGCATGTGGTATCTCTAAGCTCTTAACCGACTGCTAGAAACTAACCCTGTGCCTTTTTCGTACGATCGGGGGAAATATTTTAATCGTGAAAGGGCCGAATTGAGTTTGATGAACGTGTACTATAAAGCAATGGTGAGCCAAGCAGATTAAAAAATAATAATTGCGACACAGGCCCTGGCCGAGCTCAGTTGAGATGATGAGCAGTTCAAACGGGGGACAAATGGCCATTAACTCAAACGCTGTACAAAGGCTGTCAATCTGGCCCGTGCGGTCACCAGATCGCACTCGATTTTCTCCCCCCCCTGTTGAAAATAATAGATGTGGAGGTAGTAATCCGACATAAGTGCCTTGCGCACCGAAGCGGAACGGCTCAAATGAAGACACGGCGTTTGTACCAAGCGGCAAAGGAGCTCGTGGTCGATGCTCTTGGGGCTCAAGAAATAAAAATGGTGTGTGAGGAAAATTCAGAAGAAGCAAGAGGTGAGGCGAGGAAAGGGCCGGAAGGAAGAAAGACAAACTCGGAGGAAAATTTTCATAGCCTCCGCGTCTCTTCACTAGTGCATATAGATACCACTATAGAATCAGAGTAACGTTGGTGGCACATCCGGCATCAAGCGAGGCTACTCCCGAAACCCACGGTAGGATTTCTTAGGGTGCCCACGAACAATATCTTCATCTGTCGCTGCTATGCTGTTTCACTCCTTTGTCTTGCGCTGCGTTTTCCCTCCATAGTGATGGGATCCAAATCGTCACCCCATCCTTTAACAGAATGAGGCCAGATGACGACCTTAGGAGAGTGTAATCGCGGGAGGCGGGCAAGCCTTCCAGGTATTTCATTAGACGACGCGACATGCACCCAGCCTGGGCGGTCTCGACGGTAGTATGGACAAGACTGCAACTAGATATAGCGTGGGGGGGATTCCGCGGGGGTAAGCACGGAGCAGAAGCTGTTTCCGATAAACACTTTCGATGGGGTTGTTTCGCTGATCGAGGAATATCAGTACGATTGCCTATAATTTTTCGGGAAATGAGGGAGTGAGCAATCTTGAAACAGATCATCTGGGACACGCGTTCGCTATGACTTGCTGCCAGACACAGGCAACCATTTGTGAGACGTTAATCTGTGAGCCTATCCAGCATAAAATGATTAGTCATTGTAATCCTCTAAGTAATATACTTGCTCTTTCCTTTCCACCTGGAGTTCGCCATAATTATCGGGGAGTTGTTCTTGCTCAACTCTCATGCAAGCATCTCCCACCTTGTCACAAGCTTCACTCAGAATACCTTGCACCCTATCTTCCAGTGTGACTTCCTCACCGCAGATCGCTCGCTTCTACAGTTTCCCTTCCCCGAAATCCAAAATCAATGCATCACACTTAACATAAGCTTGTTCTACCAGCCTGTTCTCACTCTCCGGATTAGCCATAGGAAGAATGTCGTTTATACTGATCGAGAAGCCTTGATTCGCTAGCTATTTTGCGCATAATTTCGGAAGTCGGTTTTTATGGCTTGAATTGTTTCGTTTGGGGCGTATGTAATCTCTTAATTATTGCATAGAATACTGAGTCTTTTTTTTCCAGAACCGACAATTGATTTGCCCATGAGTCTGAACACGATCTTCACTTGAGCTGCTCTACTCTGCCTCATAAACCCTCATCATCGATCATTACCCCTGCATCGGTTACCTTAACACTTGCTTCTTGTCCCGAGTGATATTGCATGATGTCCCCTGAGACAGTAATATTGTAAGACACCCAAGTATTCTCGAATTAGCGATGAAGACTTGAAAACCTAAAGTTGCTTATCAAGATGGGTGGGGCGAGTTGTATATAACCATCAGGAGGAATTGTTCAACTAGAGTCTCATACAGCATTACACCCGTCGCACACCACATCAGGATTGAAAACTTGGTATCTATTTATATCCATTGCGCACCTCAGCTCAGAAATCATCAAAAACATCACCAAAAACATTACCAATAACATCACCGCAGCATTAATTATGTCTATTTCTAATTCTAGAGAAGGGAGAAGGGCTAACGGGGAGAGACTTCGTAATTCTAGTTCCCGAAATCCCAGTGGAGGGAGGGTGTCTACGTGGTTGGACGGTGTGAGCATCGCTGCCGCGTCTACTACCACAACTCGATTCTCGGGGGCCGGTACTACCGGAGAGGTAGTGACACGAACACGGGCTAGCGAGGTTGTATTCCAAACCTTCAGTCAGGAAGTCAGGGATCTATTCAGTATCCCCACTCCTACTATCACAAGACCTACAAGGTCCCTGCGCAGGCCGGCTCCCACATTCCACTTCGAACCCCCCTCTGCCTTTGACTCCTACGACACAACGCCCAGTTCTTCCGCACTTCCATCTCCATCCCGGCAAGTCAGCTCTTCCAGCGCGCCTAATCAAGAATCCCAACTGGCACAGGTAAGAACAAGGCTAACCACATTGCGGCACTTGGAGAATCTGACTACCTCGTCTGCTCCCGGGGAGCGATATACCTGGTCGTCAAGCCCCCCCGGCGGAATTGCGGGTGGGGTTCAACGGGTATTTACTGCTGGAGCGGGTACACAGCGGACGTTGGGGGATATAGCCCAGGGCGAGACCGACGCGATCAGGAGCTTTTGGGAGGAGATTGGGACTGAGGCACACGGGGGGCAGGATGGCGAGTATAGCTATGTGGCAGTGGGTGGGGGGGTTAGTGTTGGGAGTGCTAATACCGGGGGGGAGGAAGGAGAGGAAGAGGAAGAGGAGAATGAGATAGATTATGGCCCTGAGACTGATCTTACACAGCATTCTGCTGTGCCGTCGGCTTGGAGTGATGTTTCTTCATCTACTTCTAGTGGGTCTTCGGCGAGCAGTGGTGGGCTGACAGACTGGTACCTTGGGACCCCATTAGAGTTGGATACTTTGGCTGCACAGGTCGAAGGAGAAGCTAGAGATGCAGATTTTACACAAGAGAATCCCCTGCACCCATCTAATCAGATTACTGGTGCTCTGTTCCCACCAACTTGGGTTGATACCGCCCTTGCACCATTTGCCTTTCCTACTTCATCGCCAAGGGAAGTCCCCTCGATTTTCGCCCCGTTTAGACCAGGGATCCTCCACGCCAGGGTCCTCACACAATCCCAAGAACTCGAGAACTGGGGGCTCGCCCTAGCACAGTACTCCCGCCTTCCCTCCACCTCCTCCTCCACCTCCTCCACACTCCCTCACCATGTCCTACAAGTATCCCCTAGCGTACCGAGGAGCCCTACAGCAAAATATTGGACAACTTGCCCAATTTGCTATGAGAATCGGGTTACGAGGGAGTTTCCTTGTAGTGTTCCGAGTGCACAGCATGGTCTGTGCGGGCCGTGTTTTGTACAATATGAAGGGTATTGCACCGATGTTGTGCGGTGTCCGCTTTGTCGGAATAAATTTTTTGGGAGCCAGGTTGCTTTTGTCGAGCATGTAGTTGGTGTGGGAAGGAGGGGGGAGGGGGAAGGGGAGGAGGAAGGGGTTGGTGGGGATGAGGGGTCTGAGGTGGGGAGCGAGGTGGATGGGGAACATGAAGCTGTTGATGAGGAGGAGGTTGAACTTTACATGGATGGGCATAGGCTGTAGGTATGCTAGCTGATGGTGGGTGGTGGAGGAGATAGGGATTGTGACGAAGGTTGCATTTTCTTTGCTTTTCCTTGCCTTTGTCTCTACTGGGTCTTTGTTTGGGTCGCAACGACTAACTATCGTGACTGCTAGATGTTTCATTTGTTGGGAGTGACGGCTATTCATCTTTCTTTTGTTCTTTCTTTTTTTGGAAATATTTAAACTAGAACAGCGTTTCAGCAGGGGTTTGCTGTATTTATTCACACAATATCACTCGGGTAGCTTTATCGGGGGGGTGGGTTTATCATACAGTATCGAGAGCAATCAACGAGTTCAGGAAGATAATCTCGGTTAGCTCAACAGTGAGATCATCTTCGCGTTGCTGAAACTTGTTAGAGTCGCTATTCCAAGTTGAAGAAGGTGATTGTGTGAAACTGAGGGATTATTGGTGAAAGGTTGGTTTGGGTGTGGTGAGAAGGGAGTGGGAGTCTGTGGGACGTGTGAATGATCAAGGCCTCTTCGCAGCACTCGTTGTTTCACGTATGATACAGGAACCTACTGTGCTGCGAAGCAGGGGCACCCATAATTTGGCTGTGTTGGGTAGAACATTCCGACTGCTAACCCATTTCTGAGGCACGCCAGCTTAACTCGCCTATCCTAGAGTATATCTTGATAGTACCACTCGCGCGATATGTAGGAAACCCACCACCGGAACCCGAACGCCTGGTCAGAATACGACAATCTCCTAAATCAAAATAAATCAAAATCAAAATACTCAAAAATACTCAAACTCGCAGTGCAAAGTCTGGCCACAAGAATTGAACCCCAGTGTGCGGTGCGGGTATACTCCCTTTAAATAAGTTAATCGTATCACCCGAAGGCTAAGATTAGTGGAGTGATTGGTCATGATTTCAGATCTAAAGTATTGGGTCGGAACAACCCATTGCCAATTGGGCAAGCCCGGGGAATAGCACTTGGCGAATCGGGGTCGTGCCCCGGATAAGGGCGGAAAAACGTATACCCGGTTGCTGGGGCAGTGCGGGGTCATAGCTCATAGACTCCGGGCCCGTGAACCCCCCCATTCATATACCGCCTCCGAACTCCCCTATTCACGAGATCACCATGCTTCCTACACCTTGAATTCTCTACTTTCCTACACCTCGTGTGTTTTATTTCCCACCCACCACCCCTACCGAACCCCCAGGCGCCCTCATTGCCACCTAGGGATACGTCAGCGGTAACGATCTCCCATAGCAAGGGCAGCGGCAACCTCCCCAAAGCCTTCGGCAGTCGAACAAACTGGCCTACAACCAACCGGAGGAGATAGTCCTGTGTTTTCCTTTGACGTTTTTTTATTTCCTTTCTTCTTTACTGTTGTTTCCTTCCTCCTTTAGACATCTGCAATATACGGGTTCAGGCTTTGGAAGATTGGATGCTCGATAATAGTCGGACATGATTGAGCAGTACTGTGAGGGAGGACGGTGGACTACGGGCTATTCTTTTATTTTTATTCTTCTTTTTACTCACTATATGTATGGACGAAAGAACGAACGAGAGGTTACTATGGGAGGTGTTTGTAGTGAGTGAAGCGGGGGGATAGAAAATGCTTAGGTATAGGAGATTGAGTGGGCCGGTAGTTTCTTTAAAAGGGCCTTAAGACCCGCTGTATTTACTGAGAGGGAGGATGATTTTGCCAATAAACACAGCAGTGAAAACTGTGGAAGCAGGAACTTGTGTTTGCCTCGGAGTGGGGTCTTTTTCTTCTTCATGGTCCTTTTCTAGTAAACCAGTGATTTGTTTCTTTTCCTCTTGATCGCTATCTGTATTCCTTCTCTTCCTCGCGCCAACCAACCGTACTCCTTTATTAGGATTTTCGAACTCGATCGCGGTCCAGATTTGGGTTATCAGTACCTATGACCCAGCAAATCGATCAGATCATGGATGCTCTGCTCGGTCATGATCTGATTGAGGGACTCCTATGATCAAGCTGATCGAGCAGACTATAGCCGAGCAAAACACGATTATGATTTGATCATGACAATCACTAGGGGGGGGGGGCCACGGGGCTGGAGAGATATAGGTAGTGGGTTCGAAGTCTGCGATCTAAAGTGTCTACTAAGATGGCTTCATGGTAGCTATGGTAACTTAGTTTGCGTCAAATTAGAGGGGTCTGAAATAGCTGGGCTCATGGCTCCAATATGGCTAGTTTGGTTTATCTGAAAAAAGAGGCCCATGGGAGATAAAAGAATACATATGAATTTGCAGTGTGAAGAACAAGAGACAGAAGGGAACAGAGGGCTCTTCCGTAGAGAAAATTCTAAAAGAAAGGAACAACTGTATACACTGCAAATAAACTGGGATCAAACAGAAAATGCCTTGCGAAACTCATTGCTTCACCATTACACTAGACCTGCAAGGATGAGACCGAAGCAACTATGGTGTAATATCTAAACCCACGCAAGCGGTTAAAAAGAGACAGGGACAAATGGTTGGGTAAATACCAGTACCCCGAAAGGCTTAGTCCTGGCTATACAGAGTTAGGGTAGGGAGGAAATATTCAACACTATAAGGTTATGCGCAGCTAATAGAGATTCCGGTAATCTGGTGATGGGGAACTTTTATTTGTACGAACAATTTGGATAGAGAAAAGTTATCAAAGAAACAAGAAGAGATAATGGAATCGTGTGCGGTAACGAATGACTTCGACAAAAAGTAGAAAGACCAAGTGAATAGAAAATGAATGCGATGACTGACTGATATATAACAAACGAACAAGGGAAGAACAGGCTTTCTTATATCCTCCGTGAGATGAGACCTTTCCTCCACAGCACACTTCCTGCGCGTGCCATATCTTAGATCAGTTTCTTCCGCATAGTGGCCCTCTCCTACTTCTCAGCCGAATCCCATCCGAGGTGAAAGCACAAGCACCGAGGATGCGGTTAACCGGCTTGCTGAATACTGAGTGCATAACCGCGGATGCCATGGTTGTTCGGCTATGATGATAGTTCGTGTTTCATTGCCGATGAATGGAAGTTTGATGCTATCGCACTAGATATGCAGGGTTGATGTCGGAGATGCGTATGAAGCTAATAGTCGTGAGACATCTTTCAAAAACATAGTGTGTAACAAGTCCAAGCAATAAGATTCCCAATCTAACGTGCATGGGGATATATGCAAAGGTGAGCAGTCCAGAACGATCCACTTTCAACAGGAAACTTTATCAAGACTTCGAGACAGAACTTGGATAGGATCCAATTGAAACATACAGAACCAGACAACTGCTTATCAGATAATACAGTAAGAGATACAAGCGACAAGAAAAGCAGCGGGAGGCGGCCCATACAATCCGAAACCACCAAGAAGGGAAAACGGCAGGCTGATTCCGGAGGGAGCCAATCCTGCTGCCCTTTACACTTATGCGAGCCCTCAAATTTGCCACCCTCGCTGACCTCCGCTTGGCCCTTTTCTGCTCCAGTTTGTCTTGGCCAGCTACGCCAGATACGTTCCTAGAAGCGCTATCTCCAGAATCATGCATTTCGGCGCATTGTTGCATAAGGGCGCTGTGCATGGTATACCAAGGGGATGCGAGAGCCGACCCATTTTCGTGTAAAATGAACCAGCCTCCGGCCCCGTATCCCGGCCATGTGCCCTTCCTAAAAAACAAAACGGCGTTCGATATCGGCAATACAGAACTCGGCGCCAGTAATGTTTCCGAATGGCGCAAGCATTGCCCATTCCACATCGCCGCAATCCAGATGTGGCTGTGTAAGGAGATTGACCAAGCATGCGCGTAGGGAAAAACATTCTGTATTAGACTTACACCATGGCTCCTTATAGCGAGGGCGTAATGATTGAATTGTGTTCTGCATTTCGTCACGCTGGGACTTTTCAATTGCGCCCAAGAGGAACCGTTTAAGATAGGAGATGTTGCGGAAGGAGGTGAACAGGTCATGTTGATGGGCACGCACTCGAGCACCAACCTGATTGGTATCAGGTGTGATCACAGGCCCCCGCGATTCGTGACCTCTTTCCGTCCACAAGCCCCAATGAAATACCCCGCAGCGCGATTCCGGACGGAAGCAGAGATCAGGGTTTTCAAGCAGCCATTGCTCATACTCTTTGTGCCGTCTGCTATTCGGAACAGAAGGGGGATTGATGCTTGCGTAGTCGGTTATGTTTTCCCGGAATTGGGTTTGAACACTTTTTCCGACCTCGGGACCGTAAAGGAGGGAATATGGGTCAGAGAATAAAACGAAAAGCCGCTTAAGATGACAGTCAAGAGCTAGATAAAAGCCACCTGGAGGGACTTGGATCGGCAGATAGTTCTCGCTAGTGGTTTCAACTTCGGAGAGAGTGAGATCTTGGAGTTCATCGAGTTTCGTCTGACGTGTATAGGTGTCGATATCGATATTGAAAAAGACTTCCACTATACTACCTAAAGGCAAGCACATCACATTAGCAACCTCCTCTCATAACTACCAACAGGATGTACTTGGGTAGCCAAGCAATAGAAAGGAAACAAGATGATTCACCTTCACCCGGAGTAACGCGAAAGGATTCTTGCCCATTCTGCAAGACGGTGCGAGGGGTTCCTTTGCGTGCCATCTTCTTGGGTGGCCTTGGAGACCTGCGTCGTTCGGCCATAGCATCGAAAAGCGTAGTGTCTAACTGAAGGGATTCAGGAGGCTGTCCAGGCGCTCGCAGGTTATCCGTCGTATAGGGCGGCCGAACAATACGACCGGGCTGACCCGACAGGGTCCGTCCCCGAGGGACATTCCAACCAACAGGTTTCTTCACCCTATTACAACCGTAAGCTGCATTGTTTGCAAAAAAGGATAACCTGCAGACTAACCTAGCCTCGACACGAATACTGAATTTGAGGGCTAATCCAAACACGCTTGTATTAAGCTTGTATTGGTTAAACCATCACAGATAACCCATATGGCAAATAAAATGGTCAGCTATGTGTGATATTTCTTCTCTCTCCCACAATCAACAATTCTAGCTACACGTTAGAAATGGCAATCCATTGGGAGTGTGTATAGACTTACCTTGGTCTTCGCGCAGTGGATTGAAACAGAAGAAAAAGCCCCTTTGCAAAAGAAACAAACTTGCCCAAATCAACCAGACACTAAGTCACCTCAGGAAGAAATACCACAACGATAGTGGTTCCAACTCCCTTGTTACCAACGATAGGAAACCAGAGGGCAAAGTGACGGTTGAATGGGAAGGTTGAGTCAATGCAGGTAAAGAGCAATGGTTTAACAACAATGCAGAGAACAGAAGACGTTGTCGGTTTGGATTTGGAAAGGAGGAGAGACAAAATGGTGGGCCCACGGCAGGCAAGAAAAGAAGTGCAGCTTACTCGAGTATGTAGGGTCAACTTGAGGTAGAGGGATGGAAGGGTACTTATAGAAGGCCTTGGACAGCCAACAGTACTCGTAGGCGAAAAGGATAAAGTGTTGTAAAATAAATAAAGTATGTGCGTACAGTAGATAGGAATAGTGGGAAGGGTGTTAAGCCGTGCCTGTGAAACTGGCGGAATAATGGCCGGTGAGCTTTGATACTACTGTACTTTACGTAGTTGATTTGGAAAGGCTCTTCCCATGTGGCGTCATGAGTTTGATGAGATTGAACTTCCTTGCAACATATTTACGCAATCTTTTTCTTCGGGATACCACTCCTGTAGTACTAGTAGTAGGGACTAGGTTTGCGCCAGTTTTGAACTGCAGTCATCCCTTCATTCCTTCCGGTTTTCTCAAACTTTTAGCGTTGCGCCAATCGGATAGATATGACCAGAAAGGTAACGATAGACAACATACTCGAGTATGATACCAAGATAAATCAACATTTGGTTGTATCATACCGCATTTTCTTTGAGCATATCCGGAACGCCGCTAGGAGGACGAGCAGAAACGGGGGAATTCCCTCGTAATCATGGCCAGCGCTAGATACTACTCGAGTACTACTAGCTTATTTAGGTAATCGTGATAGGGAAAACATTATTTCAGAAGTGGTGTAGTGCTCAGAATACCACATAATCAGGACTGTTCAGCATTGTCATGATGTAGATTTGCTCCCAGATACTAAAATAGGGTAACGTTCAACATCCAGAACGAGGCTAACTAGGAGATAAACAAAATGGGTCGTGATGGGCATCGGAAAAATACCCTGTCAGCCGTAGACCGACCGCACTTCGTGGAACACTGGGCGGCCATGAATTTCGGCCACAAGGTAAGGGATACTGTAGTTATCACAATTATTCCTAACTTTGCTCTCCTTACAGTAGTTACTTCACCAACCAATTGTTTCCACTACCAGCCGTGCCCCCACTTAGCGCGAGTTCCGGAAAACGAACGAAGGGATTTTTCGATTCGGGAGTAAGGGGGCGGGGTTGCGGTGGTTGGTGGTGGAAGGTTCCAGCGCCAAGTTCAGTTACTTGTGCTAACGCGCAATATACTATCATAGCTAATTACTGACTAGCCATTGCTGATTGCCACACTATGACAACGCTAAAAAGTCCGAAGTTCGGCATCGAACGAAGGGATAACTTAATGCCAGGTACTGTACTATTATAAGTGGTTAATAAGTCGGAAAAACTTTCGGAATAAAATACGATAAGGGGGCGAAGGAAATGCACAAGTATGCTGATGCTTTTGTTTTTTTATTATATCATACTATTTTTGTTTTTTGCTTTGCTTTGCTTCTTCAAAAACAGGGCGGACTGCGGGGGCACTTGTTGGGGAAAGTCGTTAGTTGTCAATCCTCCATGTGGAGGAAGGAGGAGGAAGGGAGGGAGGACAAAGGAATACTGCCCGCAGCGGTGGCTTTCCCAGCGAATCATATCTTGTGTGGAGAGAGAGAGAGAAGGAGAGAATGTTGGGTTCTTACTGTGCTCGGCTCTGAGGGGTACCTCGCATCCAGTTACACAAGGTTTCTCGCTTTGATGAACCCTGGCGAGAAGATCACAACATATCACATTTAGCCTACAAGCACAGACTTGGGAGCCAAATCTAGAAGTACAGATGATCATTTCAAGGTTATTATATTTTGCAAAAATGCTAGCGGGGGTTGGGTGCAGATTGGTCAGCTCCTTAATCTTTTATTGATAAACTTATACAAGTAAAAGGATGAGCATATTTATCTACTTCTAGCATATAAATACCGGTACTGACATAAAAAATTATATGTCCCTGTATCATGATGACATACGATTGAAATTTTCATCTTTGGTCTCTCCGCTGTGAATCATACCTCATCACTCTCTATCCTATTCATCCGGTCGGTCTGATTCCAGATATTATCGCGCTTGTGTCAGAAGGGATTTCTCTATGGTGCTCGAATATGGAAGTAAAAATCGAGCATGACAAGAATAAGACCTGGAAGGCTCGGGAATCTTGCAGATTAAGAGAGAGGGGACCGCTGGGAGGTTAAACCCCCGAGCGCTTGCATTCAAGTTTTGTTCCTTAATACAATTGCAGAAAAATTGTGCGGGCCGTAGTTATCATAGCTCAAATAGTGTGCACGGATTGCTTCGTACACATCATCATCAGTGATGTGTTTAAGTTATGTTTCCCAAGTTTTTGTCCGGACTCCTCTACCCTATTTGAATGTGCTGATATTTTCTATTACCTCCACTAGAGTATTCTGGCGCAGCTCAATAACTCATCCTCAATAGCAGGGTTCTTTGCATACACGATTTCACTTTCATAATATCTGAGTATAATACGTGCTTGCCCGCCGTGAACAGGGAACTTGAAGTGCTGTATAGTAGAGTAGGGTACTGTAGGGTAGGGTAGATTTTCTACTCGGGGGCTTTCTCTCTCGCTCGGTATGATAGTACTATTGTACCCTGCAACAAGCAGGCAGGTGGGCGAACAGGTTCCCGCGGGGAAGATCGAGTGGATAATACGGTATGTGAGATGGAGGCCATCTACATTGAATCTAACCCGGTCTAGTGCTAGTATAGGTATTGTACTCAAGTACGGTCGTACCTGGCTATAATGAACGCCAAGAATCAAGACCCCGATGTCCTTATTCGCCAATTTTTACGATGGGCGTTCGCTACTACCACGGTATGCAGAGTGTCCACTGCAGTACTTGTATTCTCATCGCGTATTCGGAATCCGGTTGCTACAAAAGTGCCGGCCAGTATGTCAGTATTATGAGAAATATCAAATGTATGATGGGGTTAATATAAAGAGGAGAAAGCAGCCGATGATAACAGGTTAGCCGATCGGACTAGAGGACAAAACACTCCCGTTTTATGTTTTTAGTGGTGATAACTGCGGTGCGGGTGACCACAATTGTGACGATAATATGAGAGGAGCGAGTTGTGATTTCTAAAAGGTTACTTTGGGCATAATATAAAGCTGGGGTGAAAGAGTCTCAAAAACCTGCAGAGTTTTTATTACAACTATCGTGAGCTGATACCCGGGTAAAAGCTGTGAGGAAAAACTGTAGGAGCACATGGTAGGGGCCCTGTCAAATGTAGGGAACTGAGCAGAAGCTTGACCTAGACGAGACTAAATAATATAAGTCCCTGGCATGAAGAACCCGAACATAGGGGGGGATCCTGGAGTCTGAATTTTGTATGCGACTTAGATAAGCACGAGTGATTCACCATACGAAATTCAGGCTCTAGGATCACCCCTGTGTTCGGGTTCTTCATGCCGGGGACGTGTACATGTAATAGTGGCTCCTCCTAGCCATATTTGGACATAGCACTAAGCTATAAATGTTTATTAATACCAGATTCCGAATACGCGATGAAATTACAAGTAATTCACTACTTGGCAATTTAAAAAGTCTCCGGACGCTTTTGTGCCAAGCTAGGTATTAATAAGCGCAGAGCGTCCGGAGACCTTTTAAATGGCCAAGTAGAGAGGCTGCGAGGAACTGTTCCCCATAACCAATGATTCACTATAAGGAGTTTATTATAGTCAGGTGCAACTGTACGTATCATGATATGTAATACGGGGGTTGTGATATATATGTTTCTCACGTGTTAAGGGGGAAGGTCGATTTCGAGTAGCACCACTGGCTTAGTTGTATAGTTATTTCCATCATGGTAATGAGCACATGTTCGGTTGCATATCGGGGATTGATTGGGCCTGGTGCTGGTTAGTTTTTTTACTCACGCATAAAGAGTGGCCTGGCCATGAATCGATGCTTTTTTTTTTCTCCATCATATTTCATTTTTTCCAAGATAACACACAAAGCGGGAGGTTTTGACTTGAACAGAGGATGTAGAAGGATCAAAAGAAATATAAAAAGAAGGAAAGAGGGAAGGAGGGAAGGAAAGAAAATATTCGGAGAAAGGCTGAAGGAATAAAGAAAGTAAAGTAACTAGGTAGATGAATAATAAAACGCGGAGGAAAGAAAGAAGAGGTGTTTATTGACACCCCTGACGACAGACATATAGTGCTCGAGAACAGCAATGAAATAGGGTAAAAGTTATCGAGTTACAGGGCTCTTGGATAATAATCATAATAATAAAGAACAGACTCCGGAGGGGAGAGGGGTGGCAGACAATGGAGCTGGCTCCACCAGATTGGGGAGAGAGGGGAACCGCCGAGTTTTTTGTAGGGCTAAGGTGTTATATCTGAAATAGCTGGGTAAGGTTGGTCTCGCTGAAAGCCCAATCCTCTATCACAGGGTCTTGCCAGCTCCACGTTGGAAGGAAGTCTAGGTGAGTCTGCACGTAGTTGTTTATGAGATGCATGACAGGTCCATGCCACCAATCAGAATCAGGATTAGTGGTGACTGCCGTTTGCTCATTACTGGTATAATCCACATTTTCCCAGGGTCCCATAGGAACCGAGTTTCTAAACATCGTAGCTGGATCTCTCCCGTCATCTTCATCGATATCCTGGTCGGCGTACTTGTCGCCGTACCTGAAGTCGTTTGGAGTGATCAGTCCATACCAATTAAACCTGTCCTCGAAGGCTACCCGATGTGCAGGGTTTCGTTGCCCCAAGAGCTGCCTCAAGTCCCAGGTTCTCTCTAATTGCCACTTGTTAACATGCATATTTTCTATCCAGTCAACCCACGACCAGCCATAAAACCCGCACTCCGAGAAAGGCCCTGCTTCGTCAGGCCAGACGTATGCGTCTGCCAGACCAGCGCCGCGGTATTGTTGGAGAATATCTTTGATGTTCTCGGAGACAGGTAAATACCCAGAGTGTTCCCAGTCGACGATGCAATTGATTTTCTTGCCCTTCATGAGAATGGGATCATGGGGGGGTGCGAATTTACGGTGCGTGAGAACATGGAAGGGTTCGTTGCGGAAAGTGTGCACCCTCGGATCTCGAAGGGAGTTTCGGAGGGTCTGAAGTCTCCCAAGGAAATCGGCAGTATCGAATCCAGCGGGGATCTGACCCGGGACCAAATGGTGTAGGGACGGGTCGTTAAGCATGAGTTGCCAAAATGCGTACTCCCGTGAAAGGGAAGCATCCACCCAGGCTCGATTGTCTGGATAAGGAGGATTGAACCTGGCTTCCCAGAGGGTAGTGCCCCCAGAACCTTCTGGAGCTTTCTTGTTAATGACACTTGCGAGGACCCCCTGTTCTTCTGTCAGCGAGGATTCCAATTTCTTGCCCCCCATATGACAGAAATCCTTACCCGGCTTTGGATCGGAGGTTCTACTCCGTTTTGGCCGTTCCGTATGAAGAACAATTGGAGGCGTATCAATGCCATCTTCCTCACGAATCGTCGTTTCTGTCTGTATGTCCAACCCTGATCCCCACGTGGAAAGGATCGGTGGAAATTTCTATTGTCCTTGATATTCTCCATTATGATGAAACCACGCTCCAGCCGGTTGTACACGAGACTGCTCTCCGGTCGCTGAAAACTGTGGGTATATACCTGTGGAACTGGTATGTGACGGAATTCGTTAGGGTGGTCGATATAATACTGACGGATAGCATTCAGGCCCCTGATTTCGGCGTATGTAGCCCATGCCCGATGTTCTATATCCTTGTTGCGCCTCTTGCACACGACTGTAGCGTCCACCGACGGAGCGAGCGGCCGGCGGCCAAATGATATCTGAGGAGAGGCCCGCGGCTGTGTTTCTCCCGCACCCCACCCATCGATTGTGTCCCGGCCGCCAACTCTTGGGACCCCTTTTTTAACACCTTTTATTTGGTCTAGATGACGGTTTTCTAACCATCTCGGCACGCGCGCAGCTTGGTCAGGAGGGTGTGCTTCTCTGTAATAGCGGGCTAGTTCCTCACGTCCGCCTCGCCCACAGGGCAGTTCGTCAGCAGGAAGTGATGAGCGGAAAAACTCGGCTGTTGAAAGCCATGTATCAGGGTCAACTCTTGAAACCATTGCAAAAGTCGGGGAGAATCAGGTTCTTTGCGAAGGTCCTCTGGTCTGTAACGTAGATTTGGGTGATGAAGGGAGGTAATATATAATACATTGTACACCTAGAACAAAGAACGCAAGGATAATTAAGTAAACATCGGCCATGCACGAGACAAGCTATCCTACGTAAATTCAACAAAGGGACTGAGCACGATCGTTTTTGGCTTTTAGATTTGGCGCCCCGGGATCAAAACAATGAAAGGCATTGCACTACATTAGTTTGCTCATGATAAATCACTCGGGATATCCCTCCCACCGGCTCAGGGGAGGAGAAAGAGAATCCAGAGCCTCGCTCTTAATTGGTGTATCAGAGCACCCCTTCTTTTATTAGATTTGACGGAATCCTTGTGGTTGTCCCGATCTCTTGGTGGTATCAGATCACCATACGTATGTAACTCCAAGAACCGGACACTAGGCTTGGGCGTTGCAGTCTTCCTTAGTAAGGTCTAACTTAGTCTCAGAACAGGTTTTTTAGTCCATCTTTCACCCCTCCCCCAGAGTGAATTTTTGACCATCATACCTAGGACATACCCCGCTGACTCCAGCCCTTAGGGTGTCGGGTACGCTCGTACTCGTGTAATCCACTAGTAGTCCAGCATCGGAGGCTATCTCCGGAGTAGAGGCTATCGGGAGTCGCTAGTTGTAATTCTAGAACAGGTATCATAGGTAGTTTCAAACCTCATGATAGTGAGGTTTAGGTAGAATTAAACAGAGTAGGATTGATTACTCTATGTTTAGAAATTCAATATTGACATTCCCGTTACTCACAATACCGAAATTTGTCCTATGATTGGGTGTGACTATTCTCTCTCTTTTAAAAAAGGTGATAGCCATCTTATAACACTCTTAATTACCGTATTTACTGGAATAATTGAACCTCGTGCAAAGACGTCAGAAATTCCGTCTCTTGGATAGGGGGGCGAGCGCACAGCGAAAACTGACTCCCTCTGACCGAGCTTAAGACAGAAAAGAGAGAGGAGAGTCAGACCATACCGGTGGGGGCAACTCCAGCGCCCTAGTGTGAGGTTCAATCATTCCAGTAAATATCATACGGTAAGTGATAATTAGCATTAAGATAATTGAAAGAGAAAAATGAATATTTCAAAAAGCAGAATGGGCAAGTTTCACCAGCTCTCATAACCTGTAGAATGTATTACTAAAAGATAGTATGATACAGTAGCTACTGACTGGTGCTATATATTTTATTACTCAAACCAATTTTACAAAGTCAAGCAAGTGAATTAGATGTAGCTAAGTGAACGAGAAGGAAAAAACCAGAAAGCCAAAACAGAACAACGCCAAAAGAGAGTACAGCTTGGGCCTATATCCATCTCATCCGATACCTAGTTCCACTGCCGGAGGCGTTGCTGAGAATGCCGCTGCCCTTGCCCGGGAAGATCGTTACCACCGATCTTTCCCGATGTGACAATGAGGGCGCAAGGAGTGTCAGCGCAGGGAGGGTGGGTGGGGAATAAAGAACATGAGAAATCAAGAACGTGAGAAATCAAGAACGCGAGCTGTGGGAAGGATGGTGATCTCGAGGTCTGGGAGCAGAAACGGACAATCGTAGTAAGGGTGTGTGGACCGTGCGTCCAGGAGCCGTGACCCCGCACTGGCCCGGCAACCGGTCATACCTTTTTCCGACGACCTCCGAGACACTGCATAAGTCTCTCCGGACGGGTTCTCCGTGCTTTGCCCAATTGGCAATGGGTTGTACTAACCCGTCATTTAATCGATCAATTTCAACTCAAAAATCTTTCTATTATACTGTATAATATTGATTACTAATTCCTTATATTACAACTTGAAGTACTTGTTAGTGGGAATATAATACCTCAAGATTCAAATATCCTAGGACTGTATTTTATCACGTATGATACAAGACTATAATATGAAATATTGTTTGCTAGTCATACCGTACTTAGAGTCCGACCAGGGATTCCAGACATAATTGGCCGGATTCAAACACCGGTAAATTGAGGAACAACCCTTGCGATTCAAGGCAGTCTCGTTCCCAATTGGTGCAAAAAGCGAGCTTGCACTGGTCAGCCAACAGACACCGACATCGATTCCGCGGTAGACTTCCAAAGCTGGGCTACTTTCCCAGATAATGCACCGCAGTTACCCCCAAGTACTTAGATAAACCGTGTCTAGAGTGCCGACTACTACTCGATTCGCTATCGTGATGTTGCGGCGACGAGAGATTGAAGTTAAAATTTGCTATTTTCAGCCTGATGGCCGTTCACAAGTCTTTTTTTAGAGAGAGGTGGAAATATGGACTACTTAGGATGATCTACGGCTCCCTCCTCTCCACTTCCGTGCCCATTGTACAGGTGTACAGCCCTTGGACATAAGAATTGCCGACGACGCCTTATGAATTGGCCCCCTGTACTTAATTACAAAATTGCAATTTTCTTCGGCTCACCAATGACACAGCATGGGCATGATCCGGGTGAAATTTTAGTTTAGTGAAGTCAAGATATACCCCTAGTACTTGGGGCCCTTAGATACTTAATTGATGTGGAAATCATACGGTTTTGTGGTTGCAAAAATGGCAAATTTTCGTGTAAAAAGGGTAAGTGACGATAACATTTGTCACCGAACTGTAGTACCATGGTGATTCCCCTGTTTTTACGTGTTCAAGCTGGACCGGCAATCACTCCGCACAGATATTTCGATTGCGCCTTTTCTATCTTGTTGATCATTTGTTACAAGACTCCTTTGTCACTCATTATGGATTAGAGTTGAGGACTAGGCATATCCGGCCCAGCGCCCAATACCTGAGGATCCGCATATATGGCCCTCATTAATCGGTGGAGAGAGCGGAGGACAAACAGGAACACAGGCGGAATGAAAGATGGAATTCTCCTGTTGTTTTAGATCTCCCAAGTTCTTGCCACTTCTCCCACTTCCTGAAGGCAGGAACATTGAGATGGGAAGATTGCTGTATTTTCTACATTAACCCTCTGCAGTAGGTGGAATGACTCTTTGATGTCAAACTAAATTTATTAAAACTTCTGCTCATTCAATAAAATGAGCTGAAAACAAGCATTACAAAAAGCGCTCCTGTAAATTCTGTACTTATGAATTAACAATGGAAGGGATTACCTCTTGCTCGCTGCAGACTGGGGCCCAAAAGATTGGTACGCCCAGCGCCGTAAGTAATATCTGCCGTCCATCGACAAGACTGTTTGGGCCAGCTACTTGAGGTCTTTCTGACACAACAAGGGACGCGCGTGGGGGGCGAGCAGGGAGAGCTTAAAAGGAGGGAGAAAGGAAAGAAGGGTGAACCAAGATAATAGGAGAAAAGAAAAAATTAGAAAAAAAAAATGAGACAAAAGACGGATTAAGTATTACCTGGAGCGGGGAAAAAGGGAAAACAAGGGAGAGGCCATAAGATACAAGAAGACAAAAGGGCAAAGGCAAATAACCAAATACATACAATGGGTAAGCTGGTTTGGGCGCGAACTCATATCTACCACATTACCCACATAAATGATGCTCCTCTACATCTCAGGATGAAGATGCTTTTCTGCGTTGCAAAGACACTTCAGCCCTCTACCAAGGAAGTACCCCTCCCCATAGCTGGTGGTTACTTCCTCAAACATAGCAATATCTTTGGTAACGCGGTACACTGAGAGCATCTTACCACGGCGAGCGATATGATCGATAACACAGTTCGAATCACAAGAGTGATTGACAAAGCGGGTCCAATTACCTGAGCGCAAATCGTTAGCTATCGCTCCCGGAAGGGCAGGAGGAAGGATGGAGATGAGTAGGAGTTACCGTAATGGTTCGAAGTTGTACTATAGGAGTCTCTTTCATGAGCCTTTTTATGCCCCCAAAGGACGTAAAGGTCGTCATCATCATCATCGGACTCACGGTTAGATACCAGCTCTCCAATGTACTCACCAATTATTTCTCCAGCTTTAAAACGCTACCCCCTAAGTCAGTATAACGCCGCATGATAACAAATCATCATAGTTGTCACCACCATGAGGCTAAGGAGAAAAGAGAAAACAGGAAAGAAAGAGGGGACTTACCTGCAATGCTCGAACTCCAGTCCCTCTCCCAACAGTACCGACCATCTCAACTCTAGCAGGGGACCAATTCTCCAGGTTACAATGACACTCCTCAGACGTCTTCCCACAAGCTCCACACGGCTGGGCAGTGTCAAAAGCCCCCCTCCTAAGCCTAGGGTCCCTCGCAAAAGCCCTCCCATCATTCCCTATCTTGGTGTAATCACCTACCTCGAACGTCGTGTTGTGTCTCTCGGCAACTCTAGCATTAGGATCACTCGGTACCCTCCAGTTGTGATAATGTCCATCATAACCGATCCTCTCTTGGTCCGTCAGGACTTTGTCCGCATCTGGAACTGCGTCACTGAACGCTTTGTACCAGCGGGTGTGGAAAGAACCAAGCAGTTGGATGCTCATAGCGTTGGCTTTAATAAGATTCACAAGCTCTCCCCAGCGAGCGAGGTTGGCAGCGCGAGAAAAGTCCCGGAAGCGTGCGGAGTGGAGAAGCACTGCAACAGTCTTCCACCCACACTCATACGCGAGACGCCAGTACCTAGACCAAACAACTGCGAGCGCAAAAGCGCTATGGTAGCGAGCTTGGGGATCGGTAGTTCCTATGAAGCGACTCATTAGCATGCCCGCTCTCTCGTGATTCCCATCGATCACTGCTTCCGAAGCACTTCCAGAGAGAGTTCCTGTCCCCACAGCCGGCTGGAAGTGGAACCCTGTGGCGTGAACACTAGTCCAATAAGCCCCGGCCAATTCCGACACGACAGTTTGGTGGGCAGAGTCGTTCATTCCCTGGAGGAGGAAGTCTGTCAGTACCGTAAAGTTCTGCGAAACATCTTGGGGTTGCCGTTCCATGTGCCTGAGGGGTGGAGCCGTTGTCAGGTCTGGTGCTGTGTAGTTCACTAGATCGAAGATGTCGCGGTAGATGACTTCCGTGGTATCTATGATTGAGCTCATGACTCGTCTCTTGTGCTCTTCGGTGGAGTTGGTCGGCTGGTACTTGCGTTTCCTGGAAGCAACTCCGGAAATTGCGGCAGGGAAGATGGCCCTTTGTCCGTATGTCATTTTGATTTGCAAGGTGAGGGTTGGTGAGTTATAGGCTTCAAGATTGTGAGTTTAGGTGGATATGCTGTGCGATACTGTAGTAAACTAAGGCTGAGAGGATGTGGGATCAGTGGTGAGGATTGGCTGGACGGTAGGCGATCTGGAGCGGTTTTATGCTCTGTCAGGGTATTTTCAAGATACTTAAGAACTGAGCTTTTCAAATAATTCACAAAGTCTCACTCGATATCACCTTACTCTATGCTGCGAATTCTATGGGTACGTTTGAATGTGACACAAGATTTACGACAGTATGTGTAGTTGATGCTAATGTCCTCAAATCCCGGAGTGGTATAGCTCTAGTGTCGTGATGATGCTTTTAATCCTGCTATAAGATTATATGTTCAGTGGCAGCATCAATCATCCTACAACCAGGATGTCTGACTTGCAAGCTTTCAGTGTGACATACGACGAGTCTTCACGACACCCCAAACATCAACCACAATTGGAACCAATCACCAGCCACCACCGGAAACTCGGATCACACGCTATAAGTTATGGGCATATAGTACCCGAACACTAGCCAGGAGTCCCACCGCAACATTTGGCGGGAATTGACCCAATGGCATTTCCAACCTTAGACCTACCTCCCAGCAAAGAAGTGGTTCGCCGCGCATTCTTTTTAAATTAGCCGACCAGCTCCTAAGCCATTAGGCCATAAGAACTGGCCGAGGATATTCTTTCTTCTTGATCCTTTAACTACTTCTTCAGAAAATAGACAGTTCAGGCAGCTGACAATTGATCATTGGTAAAAAAATGACATCGGTATCCAATCATACTACTCTCTCATGATATCGATAGAACGAGGAAGGGGGGGGGTTCCGGTAATATCTGCGCTCTGCCTCCGAAACACTCGCTTTCCTTGTTAGAGGACAAATGTTCCCCTAATTGCATGGCTGGTATCCTTGATCTAACTATTCTTTGGTACATGAAAAAAGAGCAGGGATAAGGCCTTTGTATGGTAAATTATCTATGCTTATCTGACCGCCCATAGAAAATTCGGACCCAAGTGTTCTGGTCCTATATCTGTTATCACATGCTTTGGAGGCTCCCGAAAAAAATCTGGAAAACCACAGGGAATAGCTAGATCCCCCAAATATGGTAACAAGACTCCTAAATCTGAGACCCCCACACCATCTGTCCTAACCTGCCTTCCCTTAACGCATTATCCGGCTAGAGTTGGAATGGGGCTAGAACAGCCAAACAAAATTTGTCCCAATAGGCGGGCGAGATTCGTAGGAAAGCTTCTCCTAGAGTCAGATTTAGCGATAATTTACTTCAGGGCACTATTTCTCCTCAGGTTTTTACCTTACTGGGGAAAGAGCTTCTTGAATGGTTCTTCTCTCACTCACCTATTGGGCCACGATTCGATTGGCCGCGCTATAAGTTGTCTTATTTCGTGTTTAACCAGGCAATGCAGTACTTGTTGTCTCTCCTCAGAAACACCAAAGCCCCGGAGACATTTCTGCCCCGTCACTCGCTCTGCCGCCCCGAACACTCTCCCAATAAAACTCACCCCCGGCCTTAACCATTTGAACGCGACACCCACGCCTTCCCCACCCACTTCCAAGCTCCGAACCCGGAGCCATCTAGATCGCACTCAAGACACCAAAGTATTTTTTTCATTTTTCCCCCTCCTCCAAACACTCTTAGATACATACCACACCAACACCACCACTAAACAACCCGTGCAAGGCAAGATAGATTCCCATTCTAATCTCGAGCCCTCACTCTTGGTCTATTCTACATAAATCATTGGGCTGGTCTAGGATTGTTCGCCAGCCCACCAGACCGTGCAAGAGAGTCCGGCACAGCACAGACTGGGCTCGAATGGCTGTATAAAAAAGAGGAAAAAAGGAAGTAAAAGAGAAAGAAAGAAAAAATAATAGTAATGTACTCTTCCGGGTCTTACCCGTCAGGCCTTCTTTTGTGGGGATTTGGCAATTGTGATTGCAGAGCTTCCGGTGAAGGTAGCCTGCAGAGGATAGTAAAAGAAAGTGAAGACTGATAACCGGAGAAGAAAGGCGATTGCTCGATGGTTGTAATTGATCGGTTTGATCAAGTACAAAAGTAGTGATGAACGAAGACTGGTGGGCGATTCCTCTCAGATGAAGAAAAATTCCCACGATGCTTGTTGTTCCTCAGAGGTGCCGTCACCTCTCTTAACTAACATAATGTGTGCTAACTGAAACTTCTCCTTCTCTATTCCGTGAAAACGTACACAATCGTCACCGAAGCCCATAGAAAGTCATAAAGCCAATCTCACGCGCCACAGCCATTAAATAAATACCGACCCCCGCACCGCCGACGGAACTCTCACCACATTAATAGTCTAGGCTATTGCGCTCTGATTTGTTCTGCAATCTAGCCCGGAGCATGCCTGAGAGGAAAAACACAGGTGAGTGGTGCGCCACTTATTTGCTTCTAATAGATTTTATTATTATTTTTATATCTATATTGTTATTATCATTTCGTATTGTCTTGAGTCGAGGTCCATGCGTTGAAACGCTGGGTACTGAAACGATGATTTTCGCCCCGAGGCAAGATAATTCCCTGGCCGGGTTCACAAACCAACAAAGAGGAAACAAACAGGAAGAAATGATCGAATCTGAGGAAAGTAGTCAAAGGAACTGAGTCGGGCTATCACCGCTCACACAATCGGAACAGTTGAACCTTCGTCGATGACTATCAAGAGAAAACAAAAACGAACGCAACTGTTGTTGTTTTTGGAACCAAAGAACGGCGGTTGTAGAAATACCAGAGACCCCAGCGTGCGGCAGGCGGTTTAGATTGGCATTTGTTAGACAGATGTCGTCCGGGGGACTCTTAGTTTATCGCTTCTTTTTTGCCCTTTGGCCTGTACACCTTGTTTAATCTAGAGCAAAGTCCCAGTAGGGTTTAGGGGTTTGGAGCGGTAGCTTCAAAGGTGGCTGGGGGAGGGGTGCTTTCCCCCCCCTCTCCATCGCGTTTAACTACAATCGCGATAACGCAGCGCCGTTTTGGCCACATGAGATGAGAAGCACACGTACATCTCGGCACAGTGCTCCGACAATCAAACATACACCTACCTACCCGTACAAGGTGCTGAGCATGCAGGTACTGTACATGTGAAAGAAAGAAAGGGCAATTACTTACTCCATATATACCCCCCCACCTCCAGACAAAAGTAGAGGTCATTCATGTCCATCTTTGTTTCTTGTCTCCCTTTTAGTGAGGGTTGTATGCGCTCTTGTCTGGAATGATATCAGATGAACTATTTCGAGTTATTTCCCAGCGCCCCTCACTCTGGTCATCCCCCACCCTTTCTAGATGAATTGAGATACTTTGGGAATAATTGGGCATTCCTTCGCGTCCTATTTTGGACTGAAGAATCGCGTAGCGCGCTCTTTGAAAGGGCTTCTTGCACCCATTTCTGCTGAGAGAACCCCTTGCTTCAGTTGTCTTCCCCTCTAGCTACTACCCCACCTATCCATTTTCAGCCAACGTGATGGGCTCTACTACACGACCCTCTGTGCCTAATGCGGTAGACTTCACCAATATTCACGACTTTCTTGACCAAATGGGGGCCAAGGTATATTGGACTGGAAACCCTCTTTGAAGGAAGGAGGGAGAGGGGCAAAATGGTCATGAAGGAAAGGGTCCCCCTTTCATTCCACCTTTTATCATCGAGGGCTCTTCCCCTTCAAAAACGGGGAGACATATAGATTCCTTCCAAGAATGAAAGACCCTTTTTACATCACGAGAACCTCCTTTCTACAACTCGACTCTCTCCACTTTACCTTTTTGCATTTCTTGGATCGTAGGAAGTCCCCCCCCCTCCGTTCTTCAGATATTTTGTTCCTGCAGGATTTGGTTTGGAATTTTCAAGGGAAAGTGGAGAGGAGTAAAAGTACCTTTATCCTACAATTCCGATACTCTCTATATTATCATTGGAGGAGCTTACTCACTTGCCCTCTTTTTTTCTTTCCTTCTCTTTTCTTACCTTCCACTAGTTCCAATCGTTCCGCTCTCTCTTGGACTTGCCTTTCGTTCGAATAGCCCACCGCCAGCTTTGCTTCAGTTTCTTTTCTTGTCCCTTTGCAGTTCTCTCGGTGTCACTCTTTTCACCGCCACTGCCAACGGTCTTTTTAGCTCTGTCCCCTCTATACCGTGCCCAGTTTCCTTAATATTTTTGCTTAATTCTTTTTATTTTATTTTACAGCCTTCCAGGTGCCCAGCCTGCCGCCCTACCCCCCCTCCCCAATCAGGCCGGGAGCCCCGTCCTGTGGTGACAGCAGTCCTACCCTTCAAAATATATTTCCCCTTCTTTCCCGGGTTAACTACCAGTTTCCCCCACACCCAGCCGGAAGCACTCATTCGCTCTTCACTCCGGCGGCTGCAACGCAGCACCCCATATCCTAGTCGATATTCCCATGCCCAACGGGGACCAGGGTCTAGGCTGAATCCAAAAAGAGTTGCTACCGAACAGTTGATATATAAGGACTCTTGCATTCCCACAATGGAACTACTTCATTACTCGGCCATTGCCACCACCACCATCAATACTCCCACCACTGCTCCCACTACTGCCACTACTTCATATCAAAACCCCCAGGAACAACAACTCCAACAAGAGGATCAGGATTACCTTCTCACACCTATACTCACTTCATCAAGATCATCACTGAACTCGACCACATCCTCTCTTAGTAATAATAGCAACGGACAACGGGGAGCGCTTGAAGAAACCTCTTTGAATACTAATCACTCTAGTCTTAACAGTCTTAATAAGCTGCACTCAGAAAAGGTCCCTGGTGCGACTACTCAGCATTCTTATAAAAGGAACCTGGATAAGTTGGAGCATAAGAAACGCTCAAGAGCTGTTAGGGGAATCACAGGACCAACGGCTCCATCACGAACACTTTCTGCTTCGGTGGTTCAGCGAGATCTAGTACCCTACCACCAGTACCGAGCAAGACAGAGGAGAGACGCCAGTATGGAGGGGGAGTGCGTCTGGGACGAAGAGTTGGAGGAAGCCTTCATGGAAGGTTTGTTCGGCACCTTCCCGATTTACTTCATTCAAGTAGGATATGGTTTTGTTTGGCTTTGGGCATTCGACTAATAGTATTTATGAGGTTCAGCTATCCAAAAAATTCCCAAGATTGGTCGACGAAAGTTGTCAATGGAGGGAAAGCCATGCGGAAGAAATGAACTGATTGCAGACTACATCTTCAAAGTCACTGGAAAGCGGAGGACAAGGAAGCAGGTGTCGAGTCATATCCAAGTCTTGAAGAACCTACTACGACACAACTCAGATTGTAAGCCCAACCCCCGAGCCGGGAATGCCAAAAGAGAACAAGAATTAACATTCAGTGGATTATTGGACAGTCATGAAGCATGTTACAACAGAGAATCAATCTCCAGGATGGGATGCGGACTCCCGAGCTTGGGACTCGAACAATCCGGCAGATATGGGGGAGCTAAGCCCTACTATTTCCATCCCCCCTAGTAGCGCCCCAAGCTCCCGCAGCAATGCCACAGACATAAGCCTGTTCGATAGCCCACCAGACTTCTTCACTCAGTTTCCGGATACGCCCAGAATCAGGCCAATCAACTTTGCAATGTGGGTCGGATCACCATCCCAGGTTGGGGGAGTGGACGGGTGTTTTCACTCTTACACTAGACTCACCGAGCACAACGCAGTGCTACCTGCAGCGCCTATTGCGTCAATCCCCAAGTGGAGGACGCGCTTTCCTCACGTTGCGGATGTACTCAGCACCGAGTCATTTGAGACTTGCCCAGTGTTACACTTCCATTCCAGCGTCTCGGTCATGTCTGAACTCCCGACACAATCGTCAATCCTCTGTACAGAGTTCGAGATATCCTCGTCCCGCGGTAATATTGGTAGTGGTAGAAATAGCATCAATGGCTCAGCTTGTAACTCTCACCATGCCCCATACCACCATCAGCAGCTGTCGCAAGAATGGGAGTGCATCACCCGCATATACGCACCTGGCAAGAAGGTATGGGAGCTGTCACACACAGTCGATGCTACCGAGATAGACGGTAGCAGGAAGCTTACTCTCCCATTCGCCTCTGATTTTTGGGCTGCATTCTACACCAGACTTTCGTCTTCCTTGCCGTCCGCAGCTGCATCTCCCCACCTCCATCAGCACCAATCAGATCTGGCGGCCACTGGCGACCAAAAGGAGAAGCTGCACCCCAGAGGTGCTAAAGAGTGCAGGGCCGCGATTAAAGGTATTACCGTCGTGCAGGAACTATTCTGTTTTACTCCGAATATCACCACCTCAGCCTCATCTGTTGCAAGGAACAGAGAACGGGCCGCTTTATTTCTCTGGGACTTCAGCAAAGAGGAGGCAGGCCAACCGGGGAGGACCACCTGGCGGGTGATTATTCCCCCAAGCACGGTCCCGAAGGCAGGTGTATTGACAAATTCTCCGAGCAGCGTAAGGGGAGGGGCAATGCCCCTGAACGAGGTAAATGCAGACGTGAAACTCAATGAGGGAAACGGGGATGAAGGGGGAGTGTGGGGAGTAGCACAGATGCCCCTGTCACCATTCGATCCGCTGTCGCCAATATCCCTATCTTCATACTACACTATGGCTTCCCTACCACCTTCTGCTACAGTCACGCCAACGACAGCTTCCTCAGCAGTCGCTTCTGCGAGCATATACTCTCCCGTGGTTTCCACCGCTGCTACGACCCATGGCCCGTCCCAGGCTTTGTCTCTAGCTATGGGTGATGTCAATTTCGCCTTCGATATGCAAGCCCATCATCAACCCTCCTCACTCGCTCCCTTCAACACCGGCCTCCTCTCATCATCCACCGGAACTGCTTTTTCATACCCTTCCGATTACTTCACTTCATGGCCACAAGGGTTTTCTCCTGTATCGGATCATGGCCGACTTTACTCAGTATTAGAGAATAAATTAGCATAATGTTTTTTCTTTCCTTTCAAGCCTTTCTTTCTTCTCCTATCGGGAGTTTGTTGATGGAGAGCGGAGGTGGAGTGGAAGTGATGGGGATGCGGTCATACTGTGTTATTGTATTGTAGATGGCAGTGGTATTTTTTCCGTTTTTTTATTTCCAGTTTCTTTCTTCCTTTTCCCTTTTGCTGCATGTCGTCTACAATGGTGTTTTATGCGTTATCTGCTTTTTTTCTTCCTCTTCTCACTTGCCGTTTCCCTCCCTGATTGTATCACTTATCCTCATTGAACTGTACATATAAACAGGGGATCTTGAGGGGGTGTATGCGCTTGGATGGGTTGGGTGAGTGGGTGTGGGAATTCCGGGGGGTGTTTGATTTGGCTTCTTCTTCATTCATTACCTGTACTGTAACTAATTTCTTGTGTTCAGGCTACCCGTAGTATCCAGTCAGTTAGTATTAGTAGCTTTTGCTTTCCTTACAGCACTGCCGTACCGCTCAACCTGGTTAGCTCTAGGCAGCTTACAAATAATGCACAACATAACACAACACTTCTGTTAGATATCCCACTTCCCTTTGAAAGGACCAAAATTCGTTAGACATAAAAAGATAGGAAAAACGGAAAAGAAATTAATTTCTGCGGTCTCCGGCAGTCCATGCCGCCATCAATGATGCCCGGCCCCCACTCAAGCTACTTGTAAGTACAGTGCAGATGAACACTTGTGATCTCCGCGCTTGGCCAATCAATCTCTTCTCACCTTACCAATACTCACCTTGTTTCTGGTACAAGTACTTGGGTGTGAGGGTAAGTGATCGGAAAAAAGTGGTGTTGCACCAACCACTTTTTTTCCGATCACTTTTTGCCCCATGCTAGTACAATACAGTGCGCTATCCGGGTAAGTTCAAGTACGTATGTAAGGATAATCCGGAAATTTCTTTCTTTCCATGAACACGATGGGGGGGTTTGGATACCGGTACCTTCCTTCCATCGGGCACTCTTGAGGGCAATCTATTAATTCCCTTTTCCCTACAGTATTGTCGTAAGTTTTCTCTGGGAACGCAGGTGCCGGAGAGGAAACTTTGTTTGTCTCGTTTGTGGGTATCGTATTATGCAAAAGTCAAGTTCTCCCTTTTTTTCTTCCGGCACACAACCCACGATCCATGCAAGTGCTTACAAATCATTCTGCGCCCGGAAGTTCTACCTCCTGCCTTCCCCACTAGCTAACTAAGAACCTTCTCGCACCCATGACTATAAAAAAATGAAATCTCTA
>Ga0307517_10000685_pt1 | contig 58217 bp, 38 predicted proteins | sample 23_EM_MG_FD_194515 | JGI IMG/M metagenome (GOLD analysis project Ga0307517, IMG submission 194515) | Populus trichocarpa ectomycorrhiza microbial communities from riparian zone in the Pacific Northwest, United States - 23_EM | ecosystem: Host-associated > Plants > Roots > Unclassified | place... | reverse complement strand
CTCTCCTTCGTCTTCTGCCATGCGCAGGCGGATACGGCAGGCAAGCGGTCCGCCGTCCTGCCAACGGTCGTACCCGATACGCTCCAGCGTCACCAGGTGGCCATCTTCGTCCCTTTGTACCTCGACTCCGCCTTCGACGCGAATAACAACTACCGTTACGATAAGAATTTTCCCAAGTTCATCAATCCCGGGCTGGAATTCTACGAAGGCGCCCAACTGGCCCTGGACTCCTTACAGAAGGAGGACGCGCGGCTGGAAGTACAGATCTACGATACCCGGTCGGCCACCCTTAACATCGCACAGGTGCTGCAAAGCCCCGATTTTCAGCGGACGGAGCTGATCATCGGGCATGTCGGTCCCGGGGAATTGCAGCAACTCGCGGCGGCGGCTATGCGAAAGAACATCCCTTTTATCAACGTGAATTTCCCCAACGACGGCGGCGTCACGAACAACCCCGGATTTGTCATCCTCAATTCCACCCTTCGCACCCATTGCGAAGCCATCTATAAATTCCTGCAACGCAACTACGCCACCCGACCCATTATCCTGTTCCGGAAAAAAGGGGTGCAGGAAGACCGGCTCCGGGCCTATTTCGCGGACATCGAAAAATCTACGGCCAGCGTCCCCCTTAAAATAAAGGTGGTCAACCTGGACGACAATTTCGATGCAACGGCCCTGGCATCCAGCCTGGACAGCACGGCGCATAGCGTGTGCATAGCAGGCAGCCTGGACGAGAATTTCGGGAGGAACCTTTGCAGAGGCCTCGCTTCCCTGAACAAGTCTTATAACACGATGGTGATCGGGATGCCTACCTGGGATAATATTGCCGATTTTGCGCAGCCGGAATTTGCCGGGGAAGATATCCTGTATACGACGCCTTTCTATATCAACCCCGCAGATAATCTCAGCAAATCCCTGCAACAGGTCTATAGGACCAAGTTCTATTCCAGGCCCAGCGATATGGTGTTCCGGGGCTATGAGACCGTCTATCATTTCTCTTCCCTGCTGCTGCAATACGGAAAGAACCTCAACGGCAACCTCGGCGAAAAAAAATATAAGGTATTCACCGACTTCGACATCCAGCCCGTCCTCAACCGGCAGACCATGACCCTGGATTATTTCGAGAATAAAAAGCTGTATTTCCTCAAAACCACGGATGGCACGGTAACTGCTGTGAATTGACCGTATGCCGCTGATCGAATTCACCGATAAGGGTCTTTTCTGCCCCCAGGGCCAATTTTATATCGATCCCTGGCGACCGGTGGAAAAAGCCGTTATTACCCACGCCCACAGCGATCATGCACGGGCAGGAAGCAGCGCTTATCTCTGTCACACCCTGACGCGCCCGCTGCTGGAACTGCGGCTGGGACCCCATCCTTACCAGACCCTGGAATGGGGCGAGACGATCTTCCTGAACGGCGTAGAGCTGAGCCTGCACCCGGCGGGACATATCATCGGATCTTCACAGGTGAGGCTGGCTTATAAGGACGAAGTATGGGTCGTCAGCGGGGATTATAAGACAGAGGATGACGGTCTCAGCGGCGCCTTCGAGCCCGTAAAATGCCATACGTTCATTACGGAATCCACCTTCGGACTGCCCATCTATCATTGGCGGCGGCAGCAGGATATTTTTGCCGGCATCCGGAACTGGGTGTTGAAGAACCATTCGGCAGGCAAGACCTCCGTACTGATCGCCTATAGCCTTGGGAAGGCGCAGCGCCTGCTGTCCTGCCTGGATGGATTGACGGATGGCATCTACCTGCATGGGGCCGTGTGGAATGTCCACCAGGCCCTGCTACAGGCCGGGGTGACCCTGCCGGAAGTAAAGAAAGTGCACCTGGATGCCCCTAAAGAAAGCTTTGCGGGGAATGTGGTCATCGCACCCTCCGGCGCCGACGAATCACCCTGGATCCGGCGCTTTGCACCTTACGAAGTAGGAATATGCAGCGGCTGGATGCAGGTAAGGGGTAATACCCGCCGGAGGAATGCCGACGCCGGGTTTGCGCTCAGCGATCATGCGGACTGGAACGGATTGTTAAGCGCCATCCAGGCCACCGGGGCCCAAAAGGTATTCGTCACGCATGGATTTCAGGCCGCCCTTAGCCGCTATCTCAACGAACACGGTATTGCGGCCGATGAGGTCAAAACGGAATTCGGAGAGGATGAGGAAGAAGGGGTCGTCCAGGCGATGCCGCCGGAAGAAGGTCAACTATGAACTTTTTGGATAAATGATGCCAGCACAACATACACAGGAAGAGCAGGGCCTGCCCGATGCCAGGGAGGCGGGGCTGGGTCTTTTTGCCCGGCTGGTGATCCTCCTGGGCAGCAGTACAAAGACCAATGACAAGCTGGATGCGCTGGTCAATTATTTTTCCCATGCCGACGACCGGGATAAGGTCTGGGTCATCGCCTTATTCAGCGGGCGGCGCCCCAAACGGGCCGTCAACGCTACCCAGCTGGCTACCTGGTGCATCGAGCTCACTGGCCTGCCGGCCTGGTTATTTGAAGAAAGCTATCATACTGTAGGCGATCTGGCAGAGACGATCGCATTGCTCCTCCCGGAGCCCGAATCCACGGGGCTTGCCAGAATGGAGCGGGCAGCCGGAAAGGAAGGTCCCGGCGCCGCACGACCCCTTGCCTGGTACCTGGAACAACTGATCGCCATCGCCAAAGAGGACGAATCGGCCAAAAAGGCATTTATCCTCGACTGCTGGGGACCTATGGACCGGGACGAACGATTTGTATTCAATAAGCTCATTACAGGAGGTTTTCGCATCGGCGTTTCACAGCGATCGATGGTGAATGCCCTGGCCCGGACCGTGGGGACACCTCCGTCCATTATCGCGCACCGCATCAGCGGGAACTGGGACCCGGGCCGGATCACTTTTTCGGAATTGCTCAGCGAGCAGGCCGCCGGCGCCGATCTGTCAAGGCCCTATCCCTTCTACCTGGCTTATGCGCTGGAAGAGACGCCGGATACCCTGGGCGAGCCGGAGCAGTGGCAGGCGGAATGGAAATGGGACGGGATCCGCGGGCAGCTGATCCGCCGCGGCGGGGAATTGTTTGTATGGAGCCGGGGAGAGGAGCTGATGACCGAAAAATTCCCCGAATACCAGGCCTTCTTACCACTGCTGCCCGACGGTTCAGTGCTGGATGGCGAGATCATCGGCCTGGGAACCCAGCCCCCCATCCAGGGGGAACAACAGACATCCCCGGAACAACCCTCGTCACCGGAACAACAGCAGCCGGGGGAATTGAGTTTCCGGCCCCTCCCCTTCGCCGCCTTGCAGACCCGCATCGGCAGGAAGAATATCTCGAAGAAACAATTGAACGAAGTGCCTGTCGGCTTCATCGCCTATGACCTGCTGGAATATGCAGGGACGGACCTGCGCGACCGTCCTTTACAGGAAAGAAGGGAGCTTCTTGAAAACATAATTCGCGCCGCGAGCCACCCCCTCCTCCAATTGTCTCCTGTCCTTTCCTTCCATAACTGGCAGGAACTGATCGACGCCCGCATCCAGGCCAGGGAGAATGGCAGCGAAGGCATCATGCTGAAAAGGAGGTCCTCGGTCTACCAGGTAGGACGGAAAAGAGGGGACTGGTGGAAATGGAAGATCGATCCCCTCGTCATCGACGCGGTGATGGTCTATGCTCAAAAAGGGCATGGGCGAAGGAGCAACCTCTACACGGACTATACTTTTGCCGTAAAGGACGGCGATAAGCTGGTGACCTTTACCAAGGCCTATTCGGGATTGACGGATAAGGAGCTGGCGGAGGTCGACGCTTTCGTGAAAAGGAATTCCCTGGAAAAATTCGGGCCGGTCCGCACCGTGAAGCCCGAGCTGGTCTTCGAAATAGCCTTTGAAGGCATCGCCGCATCGGGAAGACATAAGTCAGGGGTGGCCCTCCGGTTCCCAAGGATCAGCCGGTGGCGGAAAGATAAAACACCGGAAGAGATCAATACCCTGGAGGAATTGAAAAAAATGCTGGAGCTGCACGGGAAATAGACCTCCCCGCCACGCGCAACGATACCCTTTTTTAACTTCTCCGGGCGGCATTTATAGAGTAATTTTACAGGCATGAAGAAATTGGGTGTGCTTCTCTTTATAACAGTGATCTGCTTTGCTTTTACCAGGGTGCTCCATCATTTTTCGGAAGACAAGCCCGTGCCCATCCCCGCCAGTCCTCAGCGTAGCGGGGACAGCCAAAAAGGTTATACCTACCTGACCACCGGCGATTATATCAAGAGCGGGATACCTTATAATTATTTTGTACTGGGCTTTGGAAAGAACCCCAATAATTACCTGAAACGGGATAGCCCCAACGCCACGATCAGCCATGAATATACGGCCGTAAGAGCCGCCAACGGGGAGACCGTGATCGCTCCGAATTGCCTGCAATGCCATGCGCAGGTCTTCAATAACAAATTATACATCGGACTGGGAAATTCCATGATCGATTTCACCGACCACCAGAAAATGAATCCCCAGAACGCCACCATGGCCGAAAAGATCCTGAAAAGAGGAGACCCCAAAAAATATGAAGCGTCGGAACCTTTTTTCCGCGTCATCAAAGCCATCGGCGGACAATTATATACCGAAGTGCGTGGCGTCAATGCAGCCGACCGGCTGGCAGCCCTGCTGGTGGCGCATCGTGATCCGGAAACCTTTCGCTGGAGCGACCAGGCGCTGATGGACGTTCCCGACCGGATCATACCCACGGATACGCCGCCCTGGTGGTTGCTGAAGAAAAAGCACGCGATGTTCTATAATGGTTTCGGGCGGGGCGATTTCGGAAGGTTCCTGATGGCCTCCAACCTGCTGACGGTGAACGATACGTCCGAATCCCGCGAAGTGGACAGCCGTATCAATGACATGCTCGCCTATATCTATTCGCTGGAACCGCCAAAATATCCCAATCCCGTCAATAAACAACTGGCAAAAGAAGGCGGCGTCCTCTTCGTACAGAACTGTTCGAAATGCCACGGTCATTACGGAGGCGGCGACGAGTATCCGAACCTGCTGATCCCGGAAAGCCTGATCGGCACGGACAGCCTGCTGTTCACCAATAATTTCCAAAGCCCGCAATTCGTCGATTGGTTCAACAAGAGCTGGTTTGCCAAAGGCGATCACCCCGCCCGGCTGGAACCCTTCAATGGATATATCGCCCCTCCGCTGGATGGCATCTGGGTCACGGCCCCCTACCTGCACAACGGCTCGGTGCCCGACCTCGAAGGCGTATTGAACAGTAAAAGCCGGCCGGCCTATTGGTCGAGGGATTTTAACAATCCGCAGTATGACTATACAAAAGTGGGATGGAAATTTACCCGGCTGGATGCACCCGGCGGGACGACGGTCTACAATACCACCCTGCCCGGCTACGGCAATTATGGACATACTTTCGGCGACAAGCTGTCCGACAAGGATAGAAAGGCCGTCATCGAATACCTGAAGACCCTGTAGTGCAGCTCAACAAAACGATAGGATATAAAATTATCGGGGAATGGATGTCCGCGAAGGGACTTCGCCCTTTCACCTTCCAGGAAGAGGCCTGGCAGCAGATCCTCGACGGAAGCTCGGGGCTCGTCAATGCCCCGACCGGCTGCGGCAAGACCTTTTCCGTTTTCCTGGGCGCCGTCATCGATTTCATCAACCGGCATCCCGACGACTACCGGCGCGCTGCAGGCAATGGCCTGCAGTTGCTGTGGGTGACGCCCCTGCGGGCGCTGGCGAAAGACATCGGGCGGGCCATGGAAGAAGTATTCCAGGAATTGGGAATGAGCTGGCGGGTAGGTATCCGCAACGGCGATACCGATACCAATGAAAGGCAGCGGCAGAAACGCAAGATGCCGGAAGTGCTCCTGATCACGCCGGAAAGCATGCACCTCTTACTGGCGCAGAAAGACTACGCCACCGTCTTCCGCAACCTGCGCATCGTCGCGGTGGATGAATGGCATGAGCTGCTGGGCAGCAAGCGCGGCGTACAGGTGGAGCTGGCTTTGTCGAGGATCGTATCCGTCAGCAGCGCCCCTCTCTCCATCTGGGGCATCAGCGCCACCATCGGCAACCTGGAAGAAGCAAAAGATGTGCTGCTGGCCTCGCTGCGGGGCAAAATGCTGAGGGAAGACGCCGGCGTCCCCGGCGCTCCGGTTCCTGCTGTCCCCTCTATTCCCGCTGTTCCGGGCATTATCGTGCGGGCGGACATTCACAAGCGCATCGAAGTGGAATCCATCCTGCCCGATGAGATCGAGAAATATCCCTGGGCCGGTCACCTGGGTCTCCGGCTCATCCACAAGGTCATCCCGATCCTGGAGCAAAGCAGGACCACCCTCATTTTCATCAATACCCGCGGGATGAGCGAAGCCTGGTACCAGGCCCTGCTTGCCGCCTGCCCCGACCTCGCAGGGGCCATCGCGCTGCATCATGGCTCCATCGATCTGGAATTACGCAACTGGGTGGAAGAATCCCTGCATAGCGGCAAGCTAAAGGCCGTGGTCTGTACGGCCAGCCTGGACCTGGGCGTTGATTTCCGGCCCGTGGAGACGGTGATACAGGTAGGCAGCCCCAAGGGAGTGGCCCGGTTCCTTCAAAGGGCGGGCCGCAGCGGTCATCAGCCCGGAGAGGTCAGCAGGATCTATTTTTTGCCCACACATTCCCTGGAGCTGGTGGAGGCAGCCGCCCTGAAATCCGCGATGAAGATCAACTTCATCGAAAGCCGGGAACCCCTGCTGAACTGCTACGACGTATTGATCCAGTATCTCTGCACGCTGGCCGTCTCCGACGGCTTCTATCCGCAGGAGATCTTCAGGGAAGTGCAGTCGACCTGGTGCTACAGCGAACTGACGGAAGAGGAATACCGGGAGATCCTGCATTTTATTACCGAAGGCGGCGCAGCCCTGCATCAATACGATGAATTCCGGAAGGTCGAGATCATGGAAGGAGGATTGTATAAGATCAATAGCCGTCGCATCGCCATGCGGCACCGCTTGCATATCGGGACGATCGTCAGCGCGGCGATGATGAAGGTGAAATTTATCAGCGGGGGATATGTGGGCGTGATCGAAGAATATTTTGTCTCGCGTCTGCAACCGGGAGAGTCCTTTACCCTCGCGGGCAGGAACCTGGAATTTGTCATGATCAAAGATATGACGGCGCTGGTCCGCAAATCGACCTCCAAAAAATCAAAGGTGCCGAGCTGGGAAGGCGGGCGTATGCCCTTGTCGGCGAACCTGGGGCTCATGCTTCGCAAGAAGCTGGACGAGGCGGCGATCCTGACAGGGGGACGCGAGCTGCCCGAGGCAAAAGGGCAGGCGCTGTCAGGCGATATCGAGCTCCGCGTCCTACAGCCCTTGTTCGAATTACAGGGCAGGCTATCGCATGTCCCGGAAGAAAATGAATTGCTGATCGAACATATCGAGACGAAGGACGGCTTTCACCTTTTCGTATATCCCTTCGAAGGGCGGCTCGTGCACGAAGCCATGGCGGCGCTCCTTGCCTTCCGCATCAGCCGGATCATTCCCATCAGCTTTTCCTTCGCGATGAACGACTATGGGTTCGAGCTGCTGAGCGATCAGGCCATACCGCTCGACGATACGAACGTCTATGAATTGTTCACCGCCGAAGATCTCACCGCCGACATTCAACGGAGCGTCAACAGCGCGGAAATGGCCCGGCGGAAATTCCGTGATATCGCCGTGATCGGCGGACTGGTGTTCCCGGGCTACCCGGGAGAATATAAAAAGGCGAGGGACCTGCAATCCTCCGCATCCTTGCTCTTTAATGTCTTCAGTGAATATGATCCGAACAACCTGCTGATCCGCCAGGCCTATAACGAAGTGATGGCGCAGCAGATGGAAGAGGTCCGTCTGCGGAATATGCTGGAACGCGTTCAAAAAAGCAATATCGTCATCCGCTGGCCCCGGCAGTTGACGCCTTTCTGTTTCCCCCTGAAAGTAGACAGTATGCGGGAAGATTATTCCTCGGAAAAACTGGAGGACCGGGTGCGACGGATGCAGGCGCAGCTGCGATAGCGTCCGGCAAAGATCCCGGCAGGCAACGCCCCCCGGCAAAGATCCCCGCGAAAAAGTGAAGCAAGCTATTTCATATGCTTCAGCTGCGTCGCATACAGGATGATGAACACCAACGGGATGATAAGACCGAATGCGATCGCAAATCCTCCAAAAGATGCCATACCCAGGAAGATGATGCTGACGACGAGGGGCAGCAGCTCGCCGATGGTGTAGATGGAAAATCCGACTTTTTTGCGTGCCCGCATCTGGAGCACTCCATAAAGACAAATGGAGCAGCCTACCAGGCTCAGCAGCAGGATTGGCATACGGTTCTCCAATGACTTGCGCGACATCTCCAGCGCTTCCGGACCGGCCAGCTTCTTGACATAGGCCGGCATCTCATCGAGCTTGCCCTGCATCTCCTGCAATTTCTCATAATTCTTCGGAGCGCCGATATATCCCCAGATCGAAAGGATAAAACCCAGGCCGCAGCCTATCAGGCTTAAAATAGAAACGACGTTCAGCGTCTCGGGAAGTTTATTTTTCTTTTCGTCCCAGTTTAATATTTCGGTTTGTTGGTTATCCGTCATGGGTTATTTATTTTTGTCGGTCTAAGTAAGTACAATTTTTATACACTTCAAAGCCCTGCGCGAGTTATATTTACAGGATCGATGCAGCCACCCTTTCCATATCGTCTCAAAAACCAGCAATTATGGCTCTCCCCGGATCGCTGTATCTTCTGGGAAGAAGAGCGGTCCCTCATCGTTTCGGACCTGCATTTCGGCAAAACGGGACATTTTCGTAAGGCTGGGGTCGCCGTGCCGCAATCCGTCTACCGGGAGGACCTGCAAAGGCTGATGTCGCAGATCCAGTATTTCCAGCCGCGGCAGTTGCTGGTCGTGGGAGATCTTTTTCACAGCCGGGAGAACAAGGAATTGACGCTTTTTAAAAAATGGAGAGAAGATTTCCCCGGTCTCGCCATCCGGCTCATTAAAGGAAATCATGATATCCTGCACGACGATTGGTACCAGTCGGCCGGTATCGAACTAAGCCCGGAAAGATTACAGATAGGTGATTTCCTGTTCGTCCATGATATAGAAGATGCGGAAGAGGCCATGGAAGCCTATATTTTCTCCGGGCATGTGCATCCCGGCATACAGGTCCACGGTATGGGCAGACAAAGTCTGCGGTTCCCCTGCTTTTATTTCGGAACCAACTACGCGATCCTGCCGGCCTTCAGCCTTTTCACGGGAACGGTATCCATTTACCCGGAGCCCGGAGAGCAGGTTTTCGCTATTGTCCCCCCAACGCCTGCCCCCCGGCAATTTCCCGCCAGGGATTTGTTGTTGAAAGCCGCGAACCTGCATGCGCCCCGGCCGGTGAGTAGATATGGAACGATCCTGCAGATCCAGTAATGACAGCTAATTCATTTTCTTCTTCAGCACCGTGACCTGCTCCTGCAGGTTGCTGACCAGGTTGGCCAGCTGATTCACGTCCCAACGTTGCTGGGTATTGGCCTTGCTGAGGATCATCTGGGCCTTCCATACTTCGATGACATCGTCCGAATTCACATTATAAGGCTGATAGGCCGTATTATCACTGACCAGGGTAAGTTTCGTCTTCAGTTTATTGTTCTTCATCACCCTTTTGTATACGATGCCTTCGTTGCGGGAGACGACGATATAGGTCTGATTGCTTTTCACTTCTTCCAGGTCGTCCACTTTCTCACCCACGATGACGGAACCGCTGGGAGTAGGCAGCATGGAATCCCCGACGATCTCGAAAGCGCGATAGGTCCCGGGTGCCAGCATGGGAAGGGTAAAGGTATTCAACTCGTCCAGGAATTCCGGGTCCGCATAGCCGGCCAGGTAGCCCGCCGCAGCCTTCACCGGCACCAGCTGGATCTCATTGGAAGCCGACGCCAGCTTCTGCGCCCTCCTTTTGGAAAGATAGCTGCTGCCCTTGGTATCGCTCAGCTCTTTGCGCAACAGTTCATCCAGGGTCAGCTTGAACATGTCCCCGACGATCTCCAATACCTCGATCCGGGGCTCGGCCCTCTCTTCCTCGTAAGCCCCCAGCAGGGACCTTTTGATCTTTAACTTTACTGCAAACTCTTCCTGGGTCCAGCCTCTTAGCTTACGCAGGTATTTAAGGTTCTGTCCGGCAACTGACATAGACTAATGAATTTAGTGATGAAAATACTAAATAATCCTAAAATTAATAGTTTTTTTTATCAAAATAAAAAAAACTTTGCCGGATCTTCCTTATCTGCCTGATAAGCAGTCCCCCTGGTATTCCCCATACATGCAAATGCTTATAATATGAATAAGCTTTAACTTCTTATAAAGCCGCATTGTTGGATTGCTAACGGTGGGTTTTTCGTATTTTTGCCTCCCTGCCAATTTGACCTTTTGGCGAGGATAGCATCAAATTTGTCAAGTATTTGTTTTATCAGGCTTTAATAACATTCAATCCTACTATAATATGTTAGGCATACTATCGAAAATATTTGGAGGGAACAAGTCGGAAAAGGACATCAGGACGATCCAGCCCCTGGTCGGGCAGATCAACGGCCATTTCGCTTCTTTCCAGTCCCTCAGCAACGATCAGCTGCGCGCCAAGACGGAAGAGTTCAGGGAACGCATCCGCGAACATCTCCGTAAGATCGATACGGACATCACCGATCTGAACAAAAGGGCCGAAGAACTGGCTTTCAGCGAGATCAATGCAAAAGATCTCCTTTACCAGGAGATAGATCAGCTGAAAAAGGACAGGGACGAGCAGATCGAGGAGGTCCTGGAAGGTCTCCTGCCCGAAGCCTTCGCCCTGGTGAAAGAGACCAGCCGCCGCTTCACGGAAAATACGGAGATCGTCTCCACCGCCACGGAGCTCGACCGCGACCTCAGCGTTAAAAAAGAACATATCCGCATCGAAGGGGATCAGGCCATCTACAAGAATAGCTGGATGGCTGCCGGCAGCCTGGTCACCTGGAACATGATCCATTACGACGTGCAGCTGATCGGCGGCACCGTCCTTCACCAGGGTAAGATCGCCGAAATGGCGACCGGTGAAGGTAAGACCCTCGTATCCACGCTGCCCGCCTACCTGAACGCATTGTCCGGCGAAGGCGTGCATATCGTCACGGTGAACGACTACCTCGCCCGCCGTGACTCGGAATGGAACGGCCCCATTTTCGAATGGCTGGGCCTGACAGTGGATTGCATCGATAAACACGAACCCAACAGCGAATCGCGCCGCCGGGCTTACCAGGCCGATATTACCTACGGCACCAATAACGAATTCGGGTTCGATTATCTCCGCGATAACATGGTCCACAGCCCGGATGAAATGGTGCAGCGCAAACACAATTATGCCATGGTGGATGAAGTGGACAGCGTATTGATCGATGACGCCAGGACACCCCTCATCATCTCAGGTCCCGTACCGAAGGGCGACGATCAGCAATACCATATTTTAAAGAGCCGCGTGGAACGCCTGTTCGATGCCCAGAAAAAAGTAACCAACCAGTTCCTGAACGAGGCTAAGAAGAAGATAGCGGAAGGGAATGACGATCCGAAGGATGGAGGCCTGGCCCTCGTACGAGCACACCGTGGTCTGCCTAAATCCGGCGCCCTCATCAAATTCCTCAGCGAGCCCGGCATCAAGGTGAAATTGCAGAAGTCGGAGAACTATTACCTGGCCGACCAGCAGAAGGAAATGCCCAAAGCGGACGCGGAGCTGTTCTTCTACATCGACGAAAAGAATAATTCGGTAGACCTCACCGACAAGGGCATCCAGATGATCACCCGCGAAGGGGAAGACCCGGAATTCTTCGTGCTCCCGGATATCGGCATCAAACTGGCCGATATCGAAAAGAGCGAACTGCCCACGGAAGAAAAATTACAGCGTAAAGAAGCGCTTTTAAATGAATATTCCATCAAGGCCGACCGTATCCACACCGTTCAGCAGCTGCTGAAAGCCTATACCTTATTCGATAAGGACATCGAATATGTCGTAATGGAAGGACAGGTGAAGATCGTCGACGAACAAACAGGCCGTATCCTCGATGGAAGACGTTACAGCGATGGCCTGCACCAGGCGATCGAAGCAAAGGAAAATGTAAAGATCGAAGCCGCCACACAAACCTATGCCACCGTCACCCTCCAGAACTATTTCCGTATGTACCACAAGCTGGCAGGCATGACGGGTACGGCAGAAACGGAGGCCGCGGAGTTCTGGGACATCTACAAGCTGGATGTGGTGACCATCCCCACCAACCGGCCGGCGATCCGCAAGGACAGCCAGGACCTCGTTTACAAGACCAAACGTGAAAAATACGGGGCCGTCATCGAAGAGATCGAAAAATTGCGCGCGGCCGGAAGGCCTTCCCTGGTAGGTACTACCTCCGTGGAAGTCAGCGAACTGCTGAGCAAGATGCTGCAGGTGAAAAAGATCCCCCACAATGTATTGAACGCCAAACAGCATGCGCGGGAAGCACAGGTCGTAGCGGAAGCAGGCCTGGCCGGTGCGGTGACCATTGCCACCAATATGGCCGGTCGCGGTACGGACATCAAGCTGGGGCCCGGCGTGAAAGAAGCAGGCGGCCTGGCCATTATCGGTACAGAAAGACATGAGAGCCGTCGCGTTGACAGGCAGTTGCGCGGCCGTTCCGCCCGTCAGGGCGACCCGGGCACCACCCAATTCTATGTGTCCCTCGAAGACGACCTGATGCGCATGTTCGGCAGCGAACGCATCGCCTCCCTCATGGATAAAATGGGCTACAAGGCAGGGGAAGTGATCCAGCACAGCATGGTGACGAAGAGCATCGAAAGGGCGCAGAAAAAAGTGGAAGAAAATAACTTCGGCATACGCAAGCGTCTCCTGGAATACGATGACGTCATGAACAAGCAGCGTAATGTCGTCTATAAGAAACGCAACCATGCCCTCTTCGGGGAAAGGCTGGCCCTCGACCTCGACAACGCTTTTTATATCGTTGCCGAAGGACTGGTGAACTCCTTCCGGGAACAGGACGATTTTGAAGGTTTCAAATTAGGCACCATCGTCCATTTCGGCATCGACACCCAGATCACGGAAGAAGAGTTCCTGAAGGGCGATGTCAACCATCTGTCGGAAAAGCTCTACCAGGAGTCCACCGCCAACTACGAACGCAAGCTGGACGATCTGCGCAAGCAGGCCTTCCCCGTCTTCAAAAATATCCGCCTCACCAAGGGAAGCCATATCCAGAATGTACTGGTGCCCTTTACGGATGGCAAGAAGGCGATCAATGTGCATGCCAACCTGGAACGCACCCTGAGCTCGGAAGGCCGCGAACTGATGAGCGCCGTCGAAAGACAGATCACGCTGGCCATCATCGACGATACCTGGAAGGAACACCTGCGTTCCATGGACGACCTGAAGCAGAGCGTACAGACAGCCTACCTGGAACAAAAGGACCCCCTCATCATCTATAAAATGGAAGCCTTCGAATTATTCCGTCGCATGGACAGCGAAGTGAATAAGGATATCGTCAGCTTCCTCTGTCACAGCGGCATCCAGCATAACAACCAACAGGATGAGATCCGCGAAGGCAGGGAGCAAAAGACGGATATGAGCAAGCTGAAAGTGCGGAAGGATGAAATGGTGGGCGCTACAAGCGGCCATCAGGCGGGCGCTCCTCCCATGGAAGGCGGCGACTACCAGGATCCCTCCGCGGGGCCTGTCCGGCAGGAACCGATAAAAGTAGCTCCCAAGATCGGGCGCAACGACACCTGCCCCTGCGGCAGCGGCAAGAAATATAAGAACTGTCATGGAAGGGATGCGGGATAGAGCCTTTATCGCAAGGCTTCCGCCGGTCTGATATTAATATTGCATTATAAAAGCACCTATTTAATCCAAAGTAGGTGCTTTTTTGTATTTTTACCATACTCACTTACAACCCCGCTTGCCAATATCCCCTCAAAATCTGCCTGATCATTCCCGCATTGATTATAATAGTTATAACTAAACCGGTTCTGCCATGTGCAAATTTTTACGATTTCAAAAAAGTCATGCCCTGTACGCCCTGCTATTGCTTTTCGGTAGCTTTCAAGAAGTCCTTGCCCAAGTACCGGTGATCACCAGTAATCCCAGAGATACGACGGTATGTTTTCATAATAATACCCAGTTCTCTGTTACAGCTTCCAATAACCCTACTGGTTATATTTGGCAACGCCAGGATTATATCACCTTAAATTGGGTAGACCTTACTCCTTCAACTGTCTATTCCGGGCTCAATACCAATACATTGACCGTAAATACCAGCTACGAATGGCACACTTATTATAGGTGCATCGCCACTAATGCATCCGGCTCGTCTGCAACCTCTGCGGCAGCTTATTCTGACGTGACGGACGTAAAGGAAGAAGTCGGCTTTATAGGAAATACGTATTCAGTGTGCCAGGGCGCAACAGACATTCTTTTTAAAGCAGGAAGAAATGATAACCATTTGTATAAATGGACCTACACTGGCACGGGAGCTACTATAAATTTTGTTTCGTCAGATAGTATCATTGCGATAAATTTTGCTTCCGATGCAACACCTGGCAATTTGGTAATTCTGGATACCAGTGCTTGTGGAGTAGCCGGTCCTTTTTCAAGGTTTATTACGGTCACTCCGTTACAACCCACCCCTGCGGGTATACTTGGAGGAGCAGCCGTTTGTTACAACTCTTCGGTAACAGCGGGCGGCACCACTTCCTCCGATCCATCCACATGCAATACTCTTACGACCGTGCTTCCCTCCGGCGCCAGTCCCGTCTCCGGCACCGTCCAAAATTGCGTTACGGTAGACGCCACCGTACAGTCCTACAATGGCATTCCCTATGTGCAGCGTCACTACAATATCGAACCCTCTACGAATGCCGCTACCGCTACCGCCACCCTCACCCTCTATTACACCCAGGCAGATTTTGACGCTTATAACCTCGCGCGCGGCAGCAGCCCCGCTCTTCCTGCCAACTCTTCCGATGCGGCAGGCATCGCCAACCTACGGATTGCGCAGTTTCATGGAACAGGTACCACGCCCGGCAGTTACGTGGGAGGCAGCGGGGAAATAGATCCGTTGGACAATAATATCGTCTGGAATGCCGGCGCTAATCGTTGGGAAATTACTTTCGATGTCACGGGTTTCAGCGGATTCTTCGTATCGACTGGCTCGCTGGCGCCTTTGCCGCTGACGCTGCTGGATTTTAACGGTCAGATCACCCCGGATGGCAACCTATTGCAATGGACTACTGCCTCTGAACAAAATACCAGCTACTTTGAAGTTCAACGCAATTACGACGGTGGCGGATTCAAGCTATTGACAACAATCTCCGCAGCAGGTAACAGCCAAATGGACCTTCATTATCAATATACCGATCCTTCCATCGGCAATGCACAGGTAACTTCCTATCGGCTGAAAATGGCCGATCTTGACGGAAAATTTTCCTATAGTAAGACCATCGTCCTACAGCCCCGGACCAACACACTGTCCATCCGGGCTTTGCCCAACCCTTTCCATCAGCTATCATCGCTGACGGTGTATTCGCCACAGGCTGGTAAAGCATGGATGACCGTGACGGATATCAGCGGTAAAAGGTTGCAGCATCGATCCATTGTATTGAAGAAAGGAACTAATAACCTGGATGCCGACTGGATCGGCCCGGTGCAAAAAGGAATATACTTGCTGACCATCCATACTGACCTACAGCAACAGACCATCCGGCTAATAAGGGAATAAGCCATAGCTAACATAACTGAATTTATTCCAGGATCTTCAGCACACCGTTGCGGTACAGTTTACCGATGGGTATGCTGGCCTTGCCGACCTCGACCAGCTCATGCGTGAAGGAATCGACTTTTTGCACGGATACGATAAAGCTCCGGTGCGTACGGACGAATAAACTCTCCGGCAGCATGGCTTCCACGGAAGAGATGGATTGTTTGGTGATAAGGCTGGCGCCGGAAGTGACTACTTTTATATAATCCTTCATGCTTTCAATATAGTGGATCTCCCGGAGGTATACCTTCACCATTTTCCGGTCGGCCCGGAAATACACGAAGGAATCGTTCTTTTTCTCTCCCGCGATGCCGTATCCCCCTGCACCTCTTTCCGGCGCGGATCGCTCCCAGACACCCTGCTTCCCTGTCGCAGCCAGGCTGTTCCGCACGGGGAAAGCCTTGTTCACCGCCTTTAAGAAACGGTCGAATCGCACGGGCTTCAACAGGTAGTCCACGATATTCAGCTCATATCCTTCTATGGCGTATTCCGCATGGGCAGTGGTGAAAATGATCCGGGGCGCATTTTTCAGGGTCTTCAAAAAGTCGATGCCATCCAGCTGGGGCATCCGGATATCTAAAAAGATGAGGTCCACCGGCTCTTGCTGCAATACCGTGATCGCCTGTATCGCATTGGCGCATTCCCCCGCCAGCTCCAGCAGGGGCACTTCCTCTATATAACGCCTGATGACATCCCTGGCAGGCGGCTCGTCATCCACGATGAGGCATCTTGTTCGTATGGACGGGGATTCAGGCATGGGAGGGATCCGTTATCGTTAAAGGTGAAGAAAGAGATGACCCGTTCCCGGCAGCATTCCCCACAGCATTCCCGGCAGCATGCTCTCCGGCGATCGTCATCGGCTGTTCCGCGGAAGCCGGCCCCTGCGGCGCCGGCCGCTTCTCCAGCTCCACCTTAAGACGGACTATGAAGACCTCCGTCTCATCGGTAATGACCAGTTCGTGCCTGCCGGGATAGATCAACTCCAGTCGCCGCTGCACGTTTTGAATGCCGATGCCGGCGGCCCGCTCTTCGTTGGCCTTCCGGGGCGGCTTGCCGTTCAGCAATTTCATCATCATTTGATTACCCTGCACACTCACCTGCAAATTCAGCCAGGGATGTTCCAGGATATTGCTGGTGCCATGTTTGAAACAGTTCTCTACAAATGGCAATAATAATAAAGGCGCAATAGCAAGATCGCTGTTCGGGGGCAGATCGATATGCAGTTCCAGTTTATTCCCATACCGGATCTTTTCCAGGTAAATATATTCTTCGATCATTTTTATCTCTTCCGATAGAGGAACGGAAGGCATCCTGCCCTCATAGAGCATGTAACGGAGCATATCGGACAGGCCCATCACCAATTGGGAAGCGATGGGCGACGTATTCTGGGTATGAGAATAGATATTATTAAGGGTGTTGAACAAAAAATGCGGATGCACCTGCGCTTTCAGCAGCTGCAGCTGAGATTCCATATTCTCCTTTTCCAACTGCCTGTTGTGCTGCTCCTTTACATACCAGTACTTCATCAGTTTGATCGCCACCGCGAGTCCGGCGATGGTGATGCCACCTCTTAGCCCGGCCAGCAGGCCCATGAAGAAGGTCCCGTGATAGGACCTTGCCCACAAGGGTATCTTCGACCATCCCGGTATCAGCAAGGACCGTATCGAGTCGACGGCATACATGGCCGTCAGGGACGAAAGTACACTTGTTGCAATGAATAGGATGATGACCCAGATAGAAGTGGCCAGGTACCGGTTCTTCAGTAAATACCTCGGCACGACGAAATACATCAGGCTATAGGAAAGGAAAATATGACTAAAAAGGAACAGCAGCGAGTCGATCATGGAAAAAGGAAGCTTTTCCAGGAAGGCAATGCTCATAGGGGATGGGGCGAAAGTATATAGAACTCCCTGGAAGAGCCACCAGAAGGACCAAAAGACAAGATGCCGCCGGATGCGGTAGGTTGGCTGATCGGAAAATATGAAGGGGTGGCGTTCCATTTCTCTGGCGTCCATGATCGGATAGCGGATTTAAAAATACGACTATTCAGGGGCAAAAGATAGCGGGAAGACCCTTTGTCGCCGGAACGGCCGATTCCGGCGACAAACGGCTTTAGTCGCCAGTCGGAACGCGAAGGTCCCGCGAGGCCGCCACCATTCCTCCCTTTTCCCATACGGGATGACTGGCCTGCCAGGCAGCGATCGACCGGTCGAGAACAGCTTTTAAATGCAGTAAGGTCTTTTTCTTTTTCAGGTTCAGCCTCTTGCCTTCCACATCTTCCTTATAGACCATCTGATCCTTTTCGTTGAAGAAATAGATAACGGAATGATTCGGCGTATGGATATTACTCTCGACCTGCCAATGCCCCTGCTCAGGGACCCATTTTGCCAAAAAACGCCGGGCATGAAAACCCGTTCTCTGCGGAGCGTCCTGCCCTTGTCCGTTCAATGAAAGGAGTACCAGGGCCAGTGAGATACAAAGGGGGGTAATAATGAACTGTCTCATAAATGATCTTTAAAATGAACCAGGATTGTTGACCCCTCAAAACTAGCCTGCAAAAGAAGGGTAAATCCGGAAAGTAGCCGGGCAGGCCCGATCCGCCCATACACGACGCAAAAAGGTAGATGACCGCAGCCGGGAGGCGATCAACTGCATTCGTCGCGGAAATTGGATCCCGTCCGGAAAGGTTAATAAATATTTATGCTAAAGCGTTGAGTGTAATAAAATATCAAATAATAGAAGCCAATTATATTAAATCATCTACGCAAATTCGTGTTTGACCATTTTTTTTCAATTCCGAAAGCCCCTGATGCTCCTCCATTCGTCATATTTACCGTGTTAATAGCAGTCGTTTGGTAATTTCAGCCCCAAATTTTTTTACTACTTATGAGATCGAAGTTCAAAAGCCTGTTGCTCACCACGGCGCTCGGCCTCCCTTTTTCGGCCGCCATAGCGCAACGTCCCGTTCCGACCGTTCCACCGACTCCAGGAGCTCCTGCCACGACCGCTCCGGGAGCCAACGCCCTCCGGGCCAACGTTGCCCGGCAGGAACCCAAGCCCTATAAGGATGTCATTACCGACAAGGCCGTGACACATGCCGGCCTGTTCACGGTGCACCGCATCGAAGACAAATGGTATTTCGAGATCTCCGACTCCATCCTGGGCCGCGATATCCTCGTCAGCACCCGCTTCAGCAAAACGCCCGCCAGCGGTAATTACGGGGGTGAGCAGGTGAACCAGCAGACCGTCCGTTGGGAAAAAGGCCCTTCGCATACCCTTTTCCTGCGGGTATTGACGATCGTGAACGTGGCCGCGGATTCCACCGGCCCTATCGCACTGGCCGTCAGCAATTCCAACGTCAATCCCATTGCCGCCGCCTTCGATATCAAAGCCTACGGAAAAGGCAAGGACTCTTCCGCAACAGTGGTCATCGATGTGACCGATTTCTTTAAGGGAGACAACCAGGCCGTCAGCCTTTCGCCCGGTGTTAAAAGAAGGTATAACCTCTCCGGCCTCGCTTCGGACCGGAGCTACATCGAAAGCATCCACACCTATCCCATCAATACGGAGATACGATCGGTGAAGACCTTTTCTTCCTCACCCGGCCCCGGTGGCCCCGGCATTCCGGGCCTGCCCTCCTCGAACCTGGCCGCGGCGGAAGTAACGGGAGCCGTTACGCTGGAGCTGAACAACTCTTTCCTCCTTCTTCCCCGGACGCCGATGCGCAAGCGGCTCTTCGATACCCGCATCGGTTACTTTGCCAGCGAATACACGATCTATGGGGACAATCAGCAGAAAGTAGAGAACTCCCGCTTCATCCACCACTGGAGACTGGAACCCAAAGACGAGGACCTGGAAAAATGGAAAAGAGGGGAATTGGTGGAACCTAAGAAACAGATCGTTTATTATATCGACCCCGCTACCCCCAAACAATGGAGGCCTTACCTGATCGCCGGCATAAATGACTGGCAGGTAGCCTTTGAAAAAGCGGGCTTTAAGAACGCCATCGTTGGTAAGGAATGGCCCGGGAATGACTCCACCATGAGCCTGGAAGACGCGCGCTTCTCCGTGATCCGCTATTTCGCATCGGATATCGAGAATGCGTATGGACCGAACCTGGCCGATCCCCGCAGCGGCGAGATCCTGGAAAGCCACATCGGCTGGTATCACAACGTCATGAAGCTGGTGCACGACTGGTATATGATCCAGGCGGCAATGGTAGACCCCCGCGCCCGCAGGATGAAATTCGACGAGACCCTGATGGGCGACCTGATCCGGTTCGTCTCTTCCCACGAAGTGGGCCATACCCTGGGATTGCGTCATAACATGGGCAGCAGCAGCAGGACCCCCGTTGAAAAGCTGCGTGATAAGGCATGGGTCGAAGCCAATGGCCACACGGCCTCTATCATGGACTATGCCCGTTTCAACTACGTGGCCCAGCCGGAAGATAATGTCAGCCCCAAAGGACTCTATCCCCGCATCGGCGATTATGATAAATGGGCGATCCAATGGGGTTACCGCCCCATCCCGGATACTAAAAATGAAGAGGAAGACAAGAAGATCCTGAATAAGTGGGCCATCGACAGCCTGCATGCCAACCCCCGCCTGTGGTTCGGCGGCGAAGGTCAGAACTCCGATCCCCGCGCACAAACGGAGGACCTGGGCGACAATAGCATGAAGGCCAGTGAATATGGAATAAAAAATCTGAAACGCATCCTGCTCAGTCTGCCGGAATGGACCCGGGAAGAGACCGACCATTACGAGAACCTGCAGGAAATGTATAACAATCTCCTGGGACAGTATAGCCGCTATATGGGCCATGTCACCAAGAATGTCGGCGGGATCTATGAGACCTTCAAGAGCGTCGAGCAGTCCGGCGATATTTATGAGGCGACGCCGAAGGCCGTGCAAAAGGAAGCGGTCGAATTCCTGAACAAACAATTATTCGCCACCCCTACCTGGCTGCTGAACAAGGATATCCTGAATAAATTCAGTAACCCCGGCTCGGGCGAGCAGTTGGCGAATATCCAGTCCAATGTGCTCAACAGCCTGCTGTCCGGCGGCCGCCTGTTCCGCCTCTCCGCCTGTGTAAGCCGTTATGGAACGACCGCCTATGGCGCGGACGAACTGCTGACGGACCTGAAAAAAGGCATATGGGGCGAGCTCAACAGCGGAAGCGCCATCGACGGCTTCCGTCGCAATCTTCAGAAGGCATACGTGGACGCCCTGTTTGGCCTGATCGATGCCGCTCCTTCGGGAGCTGCTCCCGCCGGTCTGCCAAGAGGTTTCAGCATCACTATTACGACCAATGTCCATAACACGGACATCCCCTCCATCGCCCGCGCGCAGCTGGTGGAGCTGAGAAACGGGATCACGGCGGCCCTCCCCCGTATCACCGATAAGCTCAGCCGTTATCATTTGCAGGACGTATTGGAAAGGATCAAACAAGCGTTGAACCCGAACAAATAGACGTCCGTCAAAACCGGACAGGCTTACATAAAAAGAGGCTGTATCAAAAGTGTTGATACAGCCTCTTTCTTTTGTGCTCATGGCCCTGCCCGGCTTTCCTGCCGCCATAGTCCTCCTCACCGCTGTTCGTGCTCATGGGCAATTATATAGCCGTGCACAGGTGCTTATCGCATCCACTCCATTTATCAACAGCACCAACAGCTCGCACAAAATGCGGCTCTGAGGACCATGGCGGCAGGCAGGCCCCTAACCATGGCACCTGACTGCATCTGGATGGTACCAGCACGATCAGCGGCTACTGCGGTACTATGGCTCGAAAGACGCATTTTTTACGAGCCGATTCTACCGTTGATTACAGATTAGGTGAGAAAGGAATTATTGCCTGGCTTTGGAAAGGCTCATGAGTAAAAACAGCGTCGTCGAGACATAGTACCGCAGTAAGCGGATAAAGTGATGAGCACAAATACCACAAATGTAAAGAGGCCGCCCGTTCAGGACAGCCTCTTTCCATATATCATACTCAGCCCCGGCGCTTTTACAGCCCGTACTTGCTCATATACCGGTGGTAGAGCTGCGTCTGCTTGTTTTCAAGGCTCACTTCCCTGCCCTGGATAAAGCAATGTTCGATGAGGCTGGTCCGCATATCCAGGATATCTCCTCCGCTGATGACGATATTGGCGTCCTTACCCGCTTCGAGCGTGCCGGTGCGGTCGTCGATCCCCAGGATCTTCGCGCTGTTCAGCGTAATGGCCTGGAGGGCCTGCTCTTTCGTAAGGCCATACGCCGCGGCCGTACCCGCATTGAACATCAGGTTGCGGTAACGGGATTCTTCATGCGTATCGTTCAGTGCGAACAGTACGCCGGCCTTCTGCAATTGCGCGGGCGTCTTATAAGGCTGGTCCACGTCGTCGTCTTCCGTCGTAGGCAGGGCATGTTCTTCCTTCAGAATGACGGCGATATTATTTTGCCGGAGCAGGTCGGCGATCTGCCAGCTCTCGCTGCCGCCCACGATCACCACGTCGAAGCCGAACTCCTTCACAAAATCGATGGCCACCAGCATCTGCTTGACCTGGTCGCCGTGCACGAAAAGTTTCTGCTGCTTGCTGAACAGGCCTTTGACGGCCTCGAATTTCAGGTTGGTCTCTTTATGCAGGGCTTCCTGCGAATAGGCTTTCGCTTCCCGGAAAAAGGTCTTGACCTCCGCGATCTTCGCCAATGCTTCCTTCACAGGGTCTCCGGGGGGCTGCACGCTTCCTCCTCCGCCTCCGCCAAATCGACGGGGACGGCTGATAAAGCTGGGCATCCGCAGGTGAATGGCGCCGTCCATCTTATAAGCGGCGTCCTCCCAATTCCAGGCGTCCAGCTGCACAACGGTAGAGGACCCGCTGATCGTTCCCCCTTCGGGGGCTACGCCCGCCAGCAGGATCCCGCTGGCCTTGAGGGTATTGATGATCTTCGAATCCGTGTTATAGGCGACAATGGACCGGATACTGGGATCGATGTCCACGATCTCCTGGTAGTCGTTCGATCCCCTTACGCCATTGGCGATCTCTTTCAGGCCCAGGTCCGACACGGGAAGGATCAGACCTGGATAGACCTGCTTGCCCTTCGCGTCTATGACCTTTGCATCGCCCGCGGCGGTAAGGCCGGCGCCGACACGCACGATCTTCCCGTTGTCCACTTCGATGGACCCGCCTTCTATCACCTGCCCGTTGCCGACATGGATGGTGCCACCCGTTATGAATAATTTCCCTTTATAGTCTTTGGCCGGATAGATATCATCCTGCGCCTGCAGGCCTGCCCCGGAGAGGAGCAGGAAGCTGCCGATGGTGAAAAATAATTTGCGCATGCTATAAGTAGTTTATTGGTTAGTATTGATTACGCTCCCGGTCTGTCCGGCGCCATCCTCGTCATCCCCGCTTTCATCGATCGTCAGCATCCCTTCATGATGTCCATGGTCGCCGCAGCTGAGCAATACCTGGAAACTGGGCGTGGCGGGTTGCATGGGACCGCCGGTCCTTTTTTCTCCGATCAGTTTCTGCACGAGACGATTGCGCTCCGTGCTGATATATTTGCGCAAAACAAGATCCCTTTCCACATCGTAATAGATAATGCCATCCACGATGGTCTTTTCCGAGCGGGCGTAGATGCTGAGGGGGTGATCGCTCCACAATACGAGGTCGGCGTCCTTACCCGGCTTGATGCTGCCCACCCTGTCGGCCACATGCAGGGCCTTGGCAGGGTTCAGCGTGACCATCTTGAGAGCGTCCTCTTCGGCCATGCCTCCGTATTTCACGCTCTTGGCGGCTTCCTGGTTCAGGCGGCGCGCCTGCTCCGCGTCATCGGAATTGATACAGACGTTCAATCCGACCTTCTGCATGATCGCGGCGTTATAGGCCATCGCATCCTGCACTTCCATCTTATAGGCCCACCAATCGGAGAAGGTAGATACGCTGGCGCCATGCGCCTTCATCTTATCGGCTACTTTATAGCCCTCCAGGATATGCGTAAAGGTGTTGACCCGGAACCCGAATTTTTCAGCGACCCGCATCAGGGCAGTGATCTCGCTCTGAACATAGCTGTGGCAGGTGATGAAACGTTTGGCGTTCATGATCTCCACCAGGGCGTCCAGCTCCAGGTCACGCCGGGGCATCGCAGCCGCCGATCCTTTTTTCCTGCCCGCATCAGCGGCCTTCCATTCGTTCTCATAGTCGCGGGCCCTCGTGAAAGCGTCCATCAGGACCTCTTCTACGCCCATGCGGGTATCGGGGAAGCGGTTGTTATTTTGAGAAGTAGTTCTCTTCACATTCTCTCCCAGCGCGAATTTGATAAAGGGGTCCCAGTTCCTGAACTTCAGGCCTTCATCATCCGCGCCCCAGCGTAATTTGATCAGCTGGGTCTGGCCGCCGATGGTATTGGCCGAGCCATGCAGGATATGGGAAGAGGTAACGCCGCCGCTCAGCTGCCGGTAGATATTGATATCCTCCGGGTTCAGGTTGTCCGCGATCCGCACTTCCGAGGTGACGGATTGTGCGCCTTCGTTGATGGACATGGCCGCGATATGGGAATGTTCGTCGATGACGCCCGCCGTCAGGTGCTTACCCGTACCGTCGATCACACGGGCTCCCGCAGCCGAAAGGTTCTTTCCGACCTGCGCGATCTTGCCGGCCTTTACCAGCACGTCGGTATTCTCCAGCTTACCGTCTTTCTCATTGGTCCAGACCGTAGCGTTTTTGATGAGCAGGTCTTCCTGCCGGGGCAGGCTGTCCCATCCGTATCCATCGAAGGGGTAGGTCACTTTCCCCAGGGGAGCGATCCTTTTCTTCGCGGAGTCCGGCACGGGTGGGGTCGCTTTCGCGAAACTGGCCGTCCATACGACAAGGTTCCCGGCCGTATCCGTTCCGTTCCCGTTCCAGACATCTCCGTTCGATACGCCGCTGAGATGGAAGCTGGCTGCCGCGCCGCGTCCTCCTCTCCTGCCGCCACCGCCTGCGCCACCGGGCGCTCCGCCTTCTCCCGCATTCCTGCCACCCGCTCCTCCGGCTGCTCCTCCTGCCTCTCCTTCCCCGCCGGGTCTACCCCCGCCTCTCGGCCCGGCCGATCCGCCAAAGCTGAGGGAGATGAGCTTACCGTCATAATTGAACTTAGTCGTCAGCGTATCCTTCGCGATCACGCTGGCGGAGCTGGAGGATTTAACGTCCAGGGTATAGGTAGCGCTGCCGTTCGCGGTGGAGACGACGAGGTTGTATTGTCCCTTGATGTCTTTCCAGGCATCTTCCTTCACCCCGTATTTTTTACCCTGGATCCAATTCTCCACGAGGACGGATTTTTCCTGGAATACAGGACCGGTGGTGATGAGGAAATTAGCCAGCTTGCCCGCATCCAGGCTGCCCACCTTATCATAAATGCCCAGGAGGGTGGCCGGCGTCCGGGTGAGCGCGTCGAAAGCTTTGTCTTCCGTCAGGCCATAGTCGAAGGCCTTGCGGAGATTGGTGAAAAAGGTCTTGCCGTCCCGCAGGTCCGCGGCGGTCAGGCAGAAAGGAATGCCTGCCTTTTCAAAAGCGCCGGGGTTGGTGGGAGCCAGCTCCCAATGCTTCATATCGGCCAGCGAAACGAAGCGGGCGTCGCCCGGATCTTCCACGTCCATGGCCTGGGGAAAATTCAGGGGCAGGATGAAAGAGGCCTTGGAGGCACCTACTTCGCGGATACGCTGGTATTCGTTCCCACCCGCCTTGATAATATATTGCACGCCGAACTCATCCCCGATCCGGTCGGCGCGGAGGTCGTTCCATTTATCCCCCCCGTCGAAGATCTGGGGCAGGGATTGTCCGTCAAGGAAGGCCTGCAGGCTGAGATTGACGCCTTCATGTGCAGGTTGTCCCTTGTACCATTGCGCATCCAGGTAGGTCTGGCGCAGGAGCGCGATGCAGCCCATCAGCGAACTGGGATAGCTCTGGGTGGACGTTCCCTTATTGAGGGAATAATGTGCGGAGGCTTTTTGTTTGACGATGGCAAGGTTCTCCTTTTCCGTGGAGAGGGTGACGACGGCCCCCGATCCCCGGGCGATACCATCCTTGAGATGGGTCAGTACGGTGCCGAAGCCCTGTTCCCGCAGGGGTTTCGCTTTTGCGTCGTCCACGGCGAAAAGGCGGGCGGCATCGGTCTCGGGATGAATGGCCTGGTTCCAGTTATAAGCGCCCCTGGTATTGGAAGCCAGCTGCGCCGGAGCCCTGAAATCGAAGCCCGTCCTGGCCCTTTCCTGGGTAGGCAGCCCATAATCCGAATAGATATCGATAAAGCTGGGATAAATATACTTGCCGCTGCAGTCGATGACGACGGCATCTTTGGGAAGGGCCAGTCCCGTTCCGACCCCGGTGATGAGGCCGTCCTTTACCAGCAGGGTGGCATCCGTCAGGGCTGCATGCCCGTCCTTCAGGATGGTGGCATGGGTAAAAGCATAACTGCCCGTCCGGGGATCGGCGACCCCGTTAACAGGAAAACTGGTCTGTGCTGCGGAAAATAAAACCTGGAATAAAAGGCCGGCCAGCAACAACGATACTCTGCCGGGCGGTCGGTCTCGTAAGATTCTCATGCGTGTTAGTTTTTAGTCGTAGAAAATGATGCCTCAATTTAGTGAAATGGACTAATTTCGGGGGGCTAATAATTATCAAAGGCGGCTAAGTCTGACCGATCGGCCAATTAATTATCCATGCGAATGAATATCGCGTCCTATATAGACCATACCATCCTGAAACCTGTCACCACTCATATAGAGGTTAAAAAAATATGTGAAGAAGCGCTGCAATACTCTTTTGCAGCGATCTGTATTCCTCCCCCCTTTGTTGCCCGGGCACGGGAATTCCTGGCCGGGGGCGCTGTTTCCGCCGGCCCTAAAGTCTCTACCGTCATCGGCTTCCCCTTCGGCTATTCCGTGGCGAAAGCTAAATTCGCGGAGTCGGAGCAGGCCATCGGAGAAGGGGCCGACGAATTGGACGTGGTCATTAACCTGGTGGCCCTCCGGGAGGGTAACTGGAGCTACCTGGAACAGGAAATGCATACGATCCATAAGCTCGCGCATAAACAGGGCAGGGTCCTGAAGGTCATCATCGAAAGCGGGATCCTCACCGATGAGGAGATCGTCCGCTGTTGCGGGATCTATGGCGGGATGGGGGTGGATTATGTAAAGACCTCCACCGGCTATGCGGAAAAAGGGGCCAGCCTGCATGCCGTAGAGCTGATGCGAAAGAACCTTCCCGCATCGGTAAAGATCAAAGCATCGGGAGGCATACGCGGGTACGCCTTTGCCCGGCAGCTGGTCGAAGCAGGCGCGGACCGGCTGGGTTGCAGCGCCAGCGTGGCCATCGTAGCGGAAGAAAAGGAGAGAACTTGAGATTTGGGGAATTCGGGATTTTGAGATTTTGGGATTTGCCACTTATAAGTATGAAATCCCCAAATCTCAAACGGCGAAGCCCTCACTGAGGCCATTGAGAAGACATTAGTCCGAAGTAAATCGCAAGATCAGAAATATAAAATGTATGCATAAAATTCTTTTACTCTGTCTTTTATTCCTGGCGGAACGATCTTTCGCCCAGACCACCCCAGCTACACAGCCCGCACAGCCGGACACCGGCAGCAGCATTGTCATCCATAAAGACCCCCGGATCGAAGACCTGATCCGCAAACAGGTGCAGATCAACGAAGAGACGACCAGGGACAGCCGCCGCAATATGCCCGGCTACCGCATCCAGGTGATCAATTCCCCGGACCGTAATAAGGTCTTCGCCGTCAAAACCAGGATCTACCAGCAGTTCCCGGAACTGAAGCCCTACCTGATGTATCAGGCTCCCAACTATAAATTGAAAGTAGGTAACTTCAAGACCCAGGAAGAAGCGGAAGATTACCAGAAACAACTATCTAAATTATTTCCGACCGGGCTCTATATCGTCCGGGATATTATCGAGGTGAAACTGGATAAGATCAAAGAAGAAGGGGAATAAAATAATTCATTAATTCATTGCATGCTTAGAGATAAGATCCAACAACTGGCCCGGCAATATGCTCCTGACTTTATCTCGATCCGTCATCATTTGCACGCGCATCCCGAGCTGAGCTACCAGGAATTCGAAACCTCGAAATTCGTGCAGCGGCAGCTGACGGAGCTGGGCATTCCCTTTAAGGTGATGGCCACGACAGGCGTGGTGGGGTTGATCAAAGGAAAAAACCCGGACAAAAGAGTGATCGCCCTGCGGGCGGACATGGACGCCCTCCCCATCCAGGAGGCCAACGATATTCCCTATAAGTCGAAGAACCCCGGGATCATGCATGCCTGCGGACACGATGTCCATACCAGTATCCTCCTGGGGGCTGCAAGGGTCCTCCACGAGCTGCGCGAACAATGGGAGGGGACCATCAAGCTCATCTTCCAGCCGGGCGAAGAAAAAAATCCGGGCGGCGCCAGTCTCCTGATCAAAGAAGGGGTCTTGCTGGACCCGGCGCCCCAGGCTATCTTCGGCTTGCATGTACATCCCGGCCTGGAGACGGGCAAGCTGAGTTTCCGCGGAGGCATGGTCATGGCCAGCGCCGATGAGCTCTATATCACGATCCGTGGCAAGGGTGGTCACGCAGCCGCCCCTCACCTGACAGTGGATACGATCCTGGTCGCCTCGCACCTGGTGGTCGCCCTGCAACAGATCATCAGCCGCAACCGTAACCCCCTCTCGCCCTCCGTCCTGTCCATTACTTCGGTCCAGGGCGGTCATACTACGAACGTAATTCCTACTGAAGTGAAGCTGATGGGCACTTTCCGGGCAATGGACGAACAATGGCGTTTCAAGGCGCACGAGCTGATCCGCAAACAGGCGACGGAGCTGGTGCATAGCATGGGCGCCGAGATCGACCTCCACATCGACGTCGGTTACCCGATGGTGTATAATAACGAGTACCTGGATACGATCGCCCGCGGCGAGGCCGCCCTCTATATGGGCGCCGGGAACGTGCTGGAGACGGAGATCCGTATGGGGGCGGAGGATTTCGGCTATTATACCCGCCAGATCCCCGGCTGCTTCTACCGGCTGGGCGTGATGAACGTCGAAAAGGGGATCACTTCCGGCGTACATACCCCCACTTTCAATATCGACGAAGCCGCCATGGAGATCGGAGTCGGTATGATGGCCTGGCTGGGCAGCCATATTGATTTTAAGGCATAGGGGGCCCGATAGACAGCATTTTCGTATTTTGCACCGGCTCCGGCCGGTTTTGGTTGATAAAATTCCTGTATGCAAAAAAAAGAGCTTCGGAAAGAACAAGCGCTTGAATATCATTCGAAAGGCAGGCCGGGTAAGATAGAGGTCGTACCAACCAAGGAAGCCAAGACCCAAAGGGATCTGTCCCTGGCTTATTCACCTGGCGTGGCCGAGCCCTGCAAAGAGATCAAAAAGAACCCGGAAGACGTCTATAAATACACCGCCAAAGGTAACCTGGTAGCCGTCATCAGCAATGGCACCGCCGTACTGGGGCTGGGGGACATCGGGCCCGAGGCGTCTAAGCCCGTCATGGAAGGAAAGGGCGTATTGTTCAAGATCTTCGCCGATATCGACGTCTTCGATATCGAGATCAATGAAAAGGACCCTGAAAAGTTCGTGCAGATCGTCAAAGCCCTGGAACCCACTTTCGGAGGCATCAACCTGGAAGATATCAAGGCTCCCGAATGCTTCTACATCGAACAGCAGCTGCGGGAACAGCTGAAGATCCCCGTCATGCACGACGACCAGCACGGAACGGCCATCATCAGCAGCGCCGCCCTTCTGAATGCGCTGGAGATACAAAAGAAAAAGATCGACCGGGTACGCTTCGTCATCAACGGCGCCGGGGCCGCCGCCATGGCCTGCACGAAATTGTACGTGGCCCTGGGAGCCAAACACGAACATTTCATCTTGTTCGATAAGGACGGGGTCATCCATGAAGAAAGGACGGACCTCGACGAAGAGAAGAAGAAATTCGCCGTCAAAAAAAGCGACTGGACCCTTGAAAAAGCGATGAAGGACGCCGACGTATTCGTAGGCCTCAGCGTGGGAGGAGTGGTGACCGCCGAAATGGTGAAGAGCATGGCAAAGAAGCCCATCGTATTCGCCATGGCCAACCCGGACCCGGAGATCGCTTATGAAACGGCGACGGAAGTAAGGGACGATATCATTATGGCCACGGGCCGCAGCGATTACCCCAACCAGGTGAACAATGTCCTGGGCTTCCCCTTTATCTTCCGCGGCGCCCTGGACGTGAGGGCCACGCAGATCAACGAAGCGATGAAGCTGGCCGCCGTAAAAGCGCTGGCCGAGCTGGCCAAGAGCCCTGTCCCCGACATCGTGAACATGGCCTATAACGAAAAGACCATCCTGTTCGGACCCACCTATATCATCCCCAAGCCCCTGGATCCCCGCCTCCTGTCGACGGTAGCCCCGGCGGTGGCCAAAGCAGCCATGGACAGCGGGGTGGCGCAGATCGTCATCGATAACTGGGACGCCTATGCGATCGAACTGAACAAGCGCCTGGGCCTGGACAACCAGCTCATCCGCCTGCTGGGCAACAAGGCCCGCAATAACCCCAAACGCCTCGTCTTCGCCGAGGCGGACAACCAGAAGATCCTCAAGACGGCGCAGATCCTCTACGACGAAGGGGTGGCCTTCCCCATGCTGCTGGGCGACGAAAAAAAGATCCGCCATATCGCCGCCGCCAATCACATCGACCTGGATGGCATGCCCATCATCAACCCCCACAGCGACCAGTACGAAGAGCAACGCAAACGTTTCGCCGAGCTGTTCTTCAAGAAACGCGGCCGCAGGGGCTTCAATAAATACGAAGCGACGAAGATCATGCGCGACCGCAACTACTTCGGCTGCATGATGGTCGAGACGGGCGAGGCCGATGCCATGATCTCCGGCCTTACCAAGAACTATCCCGATACCATCCGGCCCGCCCTCCAGGCCATCGGCACGGAGGACGGCGTGAAGAAGATCGCCGGCATGTACCTCATGCTGACCAAGAAGGGTCCTCTCTTCCTCGCCGACACGACGGTGAACTTCAACCCGACTTCGGAGGAACTGGCCGATATCACCTTGCTGGTGGCCAGGGAAGTGCAGAACTTCAACCTCACGCCCCGCATCGCCCTGCTCAGCTATTCCAATTTCGGCACCAGTAATTCCGATGAGGCAAGGCTGGTGGCGGAAGCCCGCCGCCTGGTCAAACTGAAGGCGCCGGACCTGATCGTGGATGGAGAGATGCAGGCCAGCGTAGCCCTTAACAATGACCTGATCAAGGAAAATTATCCCTTCAGCGAGCTGGTGGACCAGGAAGTGAATACCCTGGTCTTCCCGAACCTGGCGGCGGGGAATATCGCCTACAACCTGTTGAAGGAAGTAGGCGGCGCCGATGCCATCGGCCCGATCCTGCTGGGATTGAAGAAGCCCGTTCATGTCCTGCAGCTGGGCAGTACGGTACGTAATATTTATAACATGGCCCTGGTGGCTGTGGTCGACGCACAGATAAAATGCGAAAATTCTTCTTCCACGGACGAACAGATGAAAAAATCGCCCTGGTGGAAGAGGACCAAGAAATAACTGAACACCATGACTCTATTAACGGAATTCGGCCGCTACCTGCTCATGTTGAAAGGGATGTTCTCCAAGCCGGAGAACGCAAAAATGTATTGGAAGGAATTCATGCACCAGTGCAATGATATCGGGATAGGCTCCCTGGGCATTGTGGTCATCATTTCCATTTTCATGGGCGCCGTGTCCACTTTGCAGACGGCCTACCAGCTCGTAAGCCCCTTCATCCCTTTATCGACGATCGCGCAGATCGTCCGGGATACGGTGATCCTGGAATTCTCGCCCACCCTGGTCTGTATCGTGCTGGCCGGTGTCGTGGGCAGTAAGATCGCCAGCGAGCTGGGCAATATGCGGGTCAGCGAACAGATAGACGCCCTGGAGATCATGGGCATCAATACCAAGACCTACCTGATCATGCCGAAGATCATAGCGGCATTGGTGGTCATCCCCATGCTGGTGGTGATCTCGGCCATATTGGGCATGTGGGGCGGCCGCCTGGCGGGCACGTTGACGGGTATCTTGTCGGGAGCCGCTTTCGACAAAGGCCTGCACCAGTTCTTTAAGCCCTATAATGTATTTTTTGCCCTGGCGAAGGCCTACACCTTCGCCTTTATTATTTCCAGCATACCCGCGTATTTCGGATATTATGTGCAGGGCGGGGCCCTGGAGATAGGCAAGGCCAGCACACGCTCCGTGGTGGTGAGCTGCGTGCTGGTATTATTTGCGGATTATTTGCTGGCAGCCCTGCTGCTGTAGCGTGGTGAGTGGTCAGTGGTGAGTAGTGAGGTAAGTTTTGAGGTATTGTTTTTTAATAAATAAGAGCTTAGGACCATCCAATGATCGAAGTAAAAGACATAAAAAAAGGGTTTGGCGATAAGATCGTCATCAGCGACGTCAGCGCCGTCATGGAGACGGGCAAATGCAACCTGATCATCGGCACCAGCGGCAGCGGCAAAACGGTGCTGATGAAATGCCTGGTAGGCCTGTTCGAGCCGGACAGCGGCGAGATCTTCTATGACGGACAGAGCTTTTCGAACATGAACGACGAACAACGCAAAATGCTGCGTCAGCAGATCGGCATGCTCTTCCAGGGCTCGGCCCTCTTCGATAGCAAGACCGTGGAACAGAACGTCATGTTCCCCCTGGATATGTTCACGAAGGACAGCTATGCCGACAAGCTGAAGCGCGTCAACGAAGTGCTGGACCGGGTCAACCTGAAGGACGCCAATAATAAATTCCCCGCCGAGATCTCGGGCGGCATGAAGAAAAGAGTGGGCATCGCCCGGGCCATCGTCCTCAATCCCAAATACCTGTTCTGCGACGAACCTAACTCCGGCCTCGACCCCCAGACATCCCTGCTGATAGATAAGCTCATTAAAGAGATCACGCTGGAATTTAATATTACCACCGTGATCAATACCCATGACATGAACAGCGTGATGGAGATAGGGGACAATATCATTTATATGTACCAGGGCCTCAAAGAATGGGAAGGCACCAATAAGGAGATCATTTTCAGCAAGAATGAACGGCTCAACAGTTTCATTTTCGCCTCCGAGTTCCTGCAGGACGCAAAGGACATGCGGATGCTGGAAATGAAGGGAAAAATTGATAACAACCGGAATATGGACGACTTGTTGAAATAATGCATTTTTACCCCTATTTTTGCCCACCAAATAACAGTCGGCGCCAACAAGGGGCGTCAATAATTAAATCCTCATCATGGCAATCTTAGTCAATAAAAACTCCAGGATCATCGTACAGGGCTTTACCGGAACAGAAGGGACTTTCCATGCTACGCAAATGATCGAATACGGCAGCATTGTAACAGGCGGCGTGACCCCCGGCAAGGGCGGTACCAAACATCTGGACAAGCCCGTCTTCAATACGGTCTCGGATGCCGTAAGATCGACGGGCGCCAACGTCTCCATTATTTTCGTTCCACCGGCTTTTGCGGCCGATGCGATCATGGAAGCCACCGAAGCCGGCATCGAGCTGGTGGTCTGTATCACGGAAGGTATCCCCGTACAGGACATGGTGAAAGCAAAGAACTATTTACTGGGTAAGAATACCCGCCTGATAGGGCCCAATTGCCCCGGCGTCATCACCGCCGGCGAATGTAAAGTGGGCATCATGCCCGGGTTCGTTTTCAAAACAGGCCGGATCGGCATCGTATCCAAGTCGGGAACCCTTACCTACGAAGCCGCCGACCAGGTAGCCAAGGCCGGACTGGGCATATCGACAGCCGTAGGCATCGGGGGCGACCCCATCATCGGAACGCCTACGAAAGAAGCCGTGGAGCTGCTGATGAACGACCCCGGAACGGATGGCATCGTTATGATCGGTGAGATCGGCGGTAATATGGAGGCCGAAGCGGCCCGCTGGATAAAAGAGAATAGCAGGAAGCCCGTCGTCGGGTTCATTGCCGGCCAGACAGCCCCTCCCGGTCGCCGTATGGGCCATGCAGGAGCCATTGTAGGCGGCGCCGACGATACGGCCACGGCAAAAATGAAGATCATGGCCGAATGCGGTATCCATGTGGTGCAAAGCCCCGCGGACATCGGCGCGACCATGGCCAAAGTGATAAAGAAATAAGCTGATCTGCCAATAAAAAGTTAAAGCGGTCCCCATTTTCCGGGATCGCTTTTTTTTGTGCCTGCCCTCCTGTGCAAAGCCGGCAGTTTCGGCATCCCGATAAAAAGTTACCTTTAAAAAAGTTTTCTCCTATGCGCCTACGAAATATCCTTCTCCTTGCCTGTTGCAGCCTTTTCGCCACCTTCTCGCATGCACAGCCGGGACCTACCACCTATGCGGCGAAATGGAAGAAAGTGGATTCGCTGGTGGAACAAAAAGGACTTACCCAATCGGCCCTGCAGGAAGTCAACAGCATCTACCTGGCCGCTAAAAAAGAAAAGAACGATGCCCAGGTCATCCGGGCGCTGATCTATCGAATGAGCCTGGGCGAGACGCAGCAGGAGAACTCCCTTCAAAAGAATATTGCGGAACTGGAAAAAGAGATCGCCACGGCAACGCCGGCGGCACGCGCTATCTTACAAAGCATCCTGGCGGAAGTCTATTGGAATTATTTCCAACGCCACCGCTACCAGCTCTACGACCGGACGAACACAACGGGCCTTCCCGGCCAGGACAAACCCCTCGCAAAAAGCGAAGATCCCGCCACCTGGGCGATCGACGACTTCCACCGAAAGATCGGCGGCCTCTACCAGGCTTCCCTCCGGGAGGAAAAACTGCTCTTGCAGACACCGCTCACAGCCTTCGATCCCATCCTCATCAAAGGCAACGCCCGCATGCTCCGCCCTACGCTCTTCGATCTGCTGGCCCACCGGGCGCTTGCTTATTTTAAGACGGATGAACGCGATGCCAATAAACCCGCCTATGCCTTCGAGATCGACGATCCGCAGGTCTTTGCCGATGCAGGGGCTTTCGCCGGCCATATATTCAGGAGCTCCGATTCTCTTTCCCTCCATTTCTATGCCCTGCAATTATTCCAGCGTTTGATCCGGCGACACCTGGATGATGCACGGCCCGATGCCCTGCTGGATGTGGACGTCGAAAGACTCGCATTCGCCCAACAATATGGGGTGATGGAAGATAAGGATAGCCTCTATATGCGGGCCCTCGCCACCATCACGACCAGCCATGGCAATGAGCCGCTGGCCGCGGAAGCCTGGTACCTCCAGGCGCAGCAATACGCCAACCAGGCCGCCGGCTATGAACCTCCGCATCTTCTAAACTCCACAGACCCTTCGATCTCATCCCACTCTATCGAGGACAGTCTGCAACGCTATGGCTATGTAAAGGCAAAGGCCCTTTGCGAAAAAGTGCTGGCGCAAAAGGACAGCTCCGAAGGAAAAAGTCATTGCGCCGCCCTATTACAGCAGATCCTGCATAAAGAACTATCCATCCAGACGGAGAAGGTCAACCTGCCCGGGCAGCCCTTTCGCAGCCTCATCGGTTACCGGAATTTCCCGCGGCTTTATTTCCGTCTCTGCAAAGTGGAACGCAGTATGACGGATAACCTGGGTAATAATAGCTGGCAGGATGAGTACTGGAAAAAAGTATTGCAATGGCCCTCTGTCCGCACCTTTTCGCAGGCTTTCCCGGAGACGAACGACTACCGGCAGCACCAGGCCGAAATAAAGATCGACGCCCTTCCCCCTGGGAAATACGCCCTGATCGCCAGCGTCGGCGATCGGTTCGAACTGGGCAGGGATCCCATGGCCGTTCAATATTTTTACGTTTCCACCATCGCTGACATCAACAGCGGTCGCGATTATTTCATACTGAACCGGGAAAGCGGTCAGCCCCTCGCGGGAGCAGCCGTGCAGATCTGGAACCGGGAATACGACTATCAGGCCGGTAAGCAGAAACTGGTCAAAGCCGAGACCTACCAGGCTGACCAGCATGGATATTTCCTGCTGAAGGAAAGAAAGGATATCCAGCGTAATACCCCGATCTCCCTGGAGATCACGACGAAGGACGACCATCTCTTCACGGAAGATCAGGAGACCACCTATTACTACGATAACGGGGAGGATGGATATAAGCCCGGCGACAAGGACAAATACGAACAGGACCATCGGAAGACATTTTTCTTTACAGACCGCTCGATCTACCGCCCGGGACAGACGGTGTATTTTAAAGGCATCGTCGTAACCCAGGATTTCGATACCCGGCTGTCGAAAATATCTCCTTCTTTTAAAACAAAAGTAGCCCTTAATAATGCCGACGGTGAAAAGATCGATAGCCTGGAATTCCAGACGAATGAATTCGGATCCTTCCATGGAAAATTTACCCTGCCCGACCATGGGCTCACGGGACAATTCAGCATAGAAGATCTTGTGGCAAATGGCGATCAGTCCTTTTCCGTCGAAGAATACAAACGGCCAAAGTTTTACCTGGAATATGAAAAGCTGAAAGGCAGCCACCGCCTGGGAGATTCCATAGCGGTGAAAGGCTTCGCCAAAGCCTACGCCGGCAACTCCATCGATGGGGCCCTTGTAAAATACAGGGTGGTGCGGCAGGCCCGTTTCCCCGATTATTGGTCCTACTGGCGGGGCCGGATACCGGCCGACGGGCAGGAGATCGCTCATGGCGAAGCGAGAACGGATGCGGACGGAGGTTTCAGGGTCGGTTTTAAAGCCGTTCCAGACCGTAGCGTCGGCAAGGGCCCCGGCATCACCTTCGACTACCGGGTTTCGGCGGATATTACGGACATCAACGGAGAGACACGCAGCGGCGAAACGAGCATTTCCATAGGATATGCCACCCTGCAGGTCTCCTTCGATGCAGCCTTAGGCGATTATCTGCCGGCCGACAGCCTGCGGACCCTGGTCCTGCAAAGCGCCAATCTATCCGGTGAGCCCGAGCCCGCTCCCACCCAATTACGTCTCTACCGGCTCAAGGCGCCCGATCGCCTGATCCGTGAACGTTTTTGGCCGCAACCCGATCAGTTCGTGCTAAGCCCGGAAGAATACCTGGCTGCCTTCCCCCATGATGAATACCGGGACGAAACAAATAAAGAGACCTGGGTAAAAGAGGAGCTGCCTGCAACGACCTTCCGGCCCATGGCCGCCGTGAATAAGTCTTCCGATAGCGCCGCCGTGGGAATGACCCGGTTCGGTCTGCAGCAATCCCTGCAGCCGGGCTGGTACCTGGCCGAAGCCACTACCGTCGATCAATATGGGCAATTGGCAAAAGCCCTGAAATACATCGAGCTCTATGATGGAAAGACAGGTCAGCCGGCTGCTCCGCAATACCTCTGGGAAAGCGAAGACCCCCTGAGCATAGAACCCGGTAATACGGCTACCCTCAGCACCGGTTCCTCCGCCGGCAATCTCTTCGTCATCCGGAGGCGGATGGGCAATCCCCGGCAACGCCATGGTTTCAGCTTCTATGAGCTGAACAGGCAGCGGCAGCAGACAGGCATCCCCATCACAGAGGCCGACCGGGGCGGGTTCCAAATAGCCGATGTGTTCGTAAAAGATAACCGTTGCTATACGAATATTCATGCTGTGCCTGTCCCCTGGACCAATAAGGAATTGAAGATCCACTATACGACCTGGCGCGACAAGACCCTTCCCGGCAGCCAGGAAAAATGGGAAGTGAAGATCACCGGCAATAAGGGTGATAAGGTAAGCGCGGAAGTTTTGACGGGCCTGTATGACGCCTCCCTGGATCAGTTCCTCTCCCACTCCTGGAACAAACCAGGCATCTATCCTTCCTTTGATGGCGGCCCACAATGGAGCCGTAGCGATTTTGCCGCCGTGAACGGCCTGTACAAAGTAGTCTACGATCCCTTGCCAGCACCTTATGTTATAAGATACGACCGGTTACTGACGGTAAGCCAGCCGCAAAGGATTATGATCCGGGGCATGGCGACGATGTCGGCAGGCCGCGTGATGCCCGGCGCGCCTTCGCCGGTAGGTAATGAGATGTATGTAAACGCAGAAAAGATGAAGAAGAACGGAGCAAACGAAAAGGAGGAGGACGCCAATAAAAAAGCGGATACGACGCTGATGTTGGATAAAACCGGGCAGCCCCCTGGGCAGGATCCCCGGTCAGGCGCCACCAACCCCGCCGCCACACAGATCCGCCGCAATTTCAACGAGACGGCCTTTTTCCTTCCCGATCTCCGCACGGACAGCGCCGGCAACACTTCCTTTTCCTTCACCATCCCCGAAGCCCTGACCACCTGGAAATGGATGACCCTCGCCCATACCAAAGATCTGGCATTCGGCTATTCGGAAAAGTCCATCATTACGCAGAAACAACTGATGGTGCAGCCCAATGCCCCCCGCTTCCTGCGGGAAGGCGACCGCATGGAGCTGAGCGCGAAGATCGTCAATCTCACCGACTCGGAAATGACGGGACAGGTCACTCTTCAACTGACCGACCCTACCAACAATCAATCCGTCGACGGCTGGTGGAGCAACCGGCAGCCCAATCAATATTTCACCGTGGGAGCAAGGCAAAGCGTCTCCGTCGGATTTGCCATCGAGATACCCTATCAATACAATCGTCCCCTCACCTACCGCATCGTTGCCAATGCCCGCAACTATAGCGACGGAGAAGAAGCCACCCTTCCCGTCGTCAGCAACCGGATGCTGGTAACGGAAAGCTTGCCGCTGAACATGCCCGGCAACGGTACCCGTATGTTTAAATTCGACAAGCTCCTGCAAAGCGCCGGCAGCGAAACGCTCAACCATCATGCCGTCACCGTAGAGTTCACGTCCAACCCTGCCTGGTATGCCGTGCAGGCCCTGCCCTACCTGATGGAATATCCTTATGAATGTGCCGAGCAGACCTTCAACCGCTATTATTCCAATGCCCTGGCCTCTATGATCGCCGGCAATCCCCTCATCCGCCGGGTCTTCGAAAAATGGAAGACGGCAGACACCGCAGCCCTGCTGAGCAACCTGCAAAAGAACCAGGAACTGAAGTCCATCCTCCTGGAAGAGACGCCCTGGGTATTCGCGGGAAAAAGCGAAGCGCAGCAGAAAAAAAATATCGCCCTCCTATTCGATAGCGCCCGCATGGAAAAAGAGCTGGGCTCCGCCCTCGATAAGCTACAGGAGATGCAGTCTCCGAATGGCGGTTTCGTATGGTTCAAAGGCGGTCCCGACGATCGTTATATCACACAATACATCCTCACGGGCATCGGCCACCTGCGGCGGTTGAAAGCCATCCCCGCCGCCTCTCTCGACCGTATCAACGCGATCGTCAGCGCAGCCCTGCCCTACCTCGATAAGAAAATAAAACAGGATTACGAGGAACTGAAAAAATTGGAAAAGGCATCGGCGCCTCCCGGAAAGAACGGAACCATCACCAAAGGAAAAACCATCGGCCGCATACCCTGGCCCGACCATTTCCAGGTCCAATACCTCTATATGCGCAGCCTCTTCAACGAGCAGGGTATCCCGGGCGATGTATTCCCCGCCATTAATTACTACCGCAAACAGGCACAACAATCCTGGTTGCAGATGAATAAATACCTGCAAGGCATGATCGCGCTGGCCCTTTACCGTACGGGGGATCTCAAGACCGCTAAAGATATCATCGCATCCCTGCAACAGAATGCTATCCGTGACGAAGAAAAAGGCATGTATTGGAAAGATCCGGGCGGCTACTACTGGTACCAGGCGCCCATCGAAACACAGGCCCTCCTCATCGAAGCCTTCCATGAGATCAGCCCCAACGCCGCCGTCGACCGCGACCTGAAGACCTGGCTGCTGAAACAGAAGCAGACCCGCAACTGGCCCACCACACGTTCGACCGCCGATGCCTGTTACGCTTTATTATGGGGATCGCCGGGCTTGCTGGCGCAGGAAAGAAAGATCGATATCCGCCTGGGCGACAAGATCGTATCCACTACCGGAGAAGGGGCTGTCTCCGCGGAAGCCGGAACGGGTTATTTCAAAAAAGTATTCGATGGCCCCTTCGTAAACCCCTCTATGGGCAATATCGGCGTGACGATGTCTCCGCTGAGAACAGTCCCTTCGCCGGCCAATCAGGTCAGCCCAGGGCCCGCAGCAGAAACTCCCGCCTGGGGAGCCGTCTACTGGCAGTATTTTGACAACCTCGACCGGATCACCCCTCCCGGCAGCAGCAAGGCGCCCCTGCAATTGAGCAAGCAATTATTCGTGGAAAAAAATACGGATCGCGGTCCCCTGCTGGAGCCCATACCCGATAATGGCTTCCTGCAGGTGGGTGATAAAATAAAGGTCCGCATCGAACTAAAGGTTGATCGCGACATGGAATACGTGCACATGAAGGATATGCGGGCCGCCTGCATGGAACCCGTCAACGTACTCAGCGGCTATAAATGGCAGGGAGGCCTGGGGTATTATGAAAGCACCCGCGATGCCGCCACGGATTTCTTCTTCTCCTGGCTGCCTAAAGGGACCTATGTTTTCGAATACCCCGTATTCGTGGGCCAGACCGGCAATTTCAGCAACGGGGTCAGCAGCATCGAATGTATGTATGCTCCTGAATTTTCCTTCCACAGCGAAGGGATCCGGGTGAATGTGGAGGAACGCCATGCAAACTGACGTGCTGATCATAGGCCAGGGTATCAGCGGCACCTTCCTTAGCTGGTGGCTGGAACGGGCAGGCGTATCCTTCCTGGTCATCGATGAGGAAAGACCCTTCACCGCCTCGAAAGCGGCGGCAGGATTGATCAATCCCGTCACAGGCCGGCGGATGGTAAAGACCTGGATGATCGATGAGCTGCTGCCTTTCGCACAGGACAGCTACGTGGCCTTCGGCCGCGACCTGGATATCTCCTGCATAGAACAAAAAGAGGTCGTTGACTTCTTTCCCATGCCTCAGATGCGCCACGCTTTTTACGATCGCCTGGCAGAAGACCCCCAATACCTGCGGGCGCCGGAGAACGAGCAGGCCTGGAATGACTATTTCAATTACCCTTTCGGATACGGCCTCATCGGCCCTTGCTGGCTGGTGGACCTGCCCGGCCTGTTAGGAGCCTGGCGAAAAAAGTTGAAGGAAAGATCTCAACTGCTGGAGGAAAGATTCGATCCCGGAGCATTGATCGTCGAAGATGCCGCCTCCTGCATCCGCTATAATGACATCCGCGCACAGCGCATCATTTTCTGCGATGGCGTGGAAAGCGCGGCCGGCAACTGGTTCTCCCTTCTGCCCTTCGCCCCCAATAAAGGAGAGGCCCTGATCCTGGAGATCCCCGGCCTGCCAAAAGACGCGGTCTTTAAAAAAGGCATCAGCCTCTTGCCCTGGCAGCACGGCCTCTTCTGGGCCGGATCTTCCTACGAATGGTCTTTCAAGGATGCCGGACCCACGGAAATATTCCGCCAGCGGACAGAGGCTGCTTTGAAAGAATGGCTGAAACTTCCCTTTAAGATCCTCGATCACTTCGCATCGGTCCGCCCGGCCACCCTGGAACGCCGTCCCTTTGTCGGATTTCACCCCCGCCACCCCGCCATCGGCATCCTGAATGGAATGGGCACCAAGGGTTGCTCCCTGGCCCCTTATTTCGCACAACAGCTGGCGGAAAATATTATTTCCGACACCCCCATCCTCCCGGAAGCCGACGTACAGCGGTTTAGGAAAGTTCTCGGAAGAGGTTAAGTTCCTTATATTATTTTTGGTCCTCAAACCGAAAGCTATGGAATTGCAAGTCATTCAAAACAAGATCTATGAGGTGAGAGGGCAGAAGATAATGCTGGACTTTGACCTTGCCACGCTCTATGGCGTGGAAACGAGAACTATCAACCAGGCCGTAAAAAGGAATATCGTTCGATTCCCCGGGGATTTCATGTTCCAACTCAACGCGCAGGAATGGGAAGACTTAATGCGATCACAGATTGTGATCGCATCCTGCAGCCCCGAAAACATTGATAATCAGCAAGACTTGATGCGGTCACAATTTGTGACCGCATCAGACCCTCTGCAAATAATTAACAATCAACAAAATACGATGTCATCACAATTTGTGATCTCATCCAAAAGGAACAAAATTCACCTCCCCTACGCCTTCACCGAGCACGGGGTCACCATGCTGGCAAGCGTCCTGCGAAGCGAAAAAGCGGTGAAAATGAGTATCGCCGTCGTCCGGGCCTTTATTACCCTCAAACAACTGGCGATACGGCAGAATGATATCGCTACCCAATTACAGGAAATGCGGGACAGGCTGGGGGAGCACGATGTCCAGTTGAACGGCATCTATGATGCCATCGAGAAACTGCTCGATGAAAAGACCGAACAACAGAAATGGGAGGATAGGCCAAGGATAGGCTTCAAAAAATGACATTCGAACATCCGGACCCGGCAAGAACATTCCGACCTGATCCATGGATCAGCGTTCGGGCTTACCCTACCGCTACTTCCCGGCTGCCCTTCAAAGGCTCCATGCGGCGGATGATCGTCGTATTGCCCTTCGTAAAGCTGAGGGGATCCTGGTTGAGGACCCCGGCCATTGCCTCGTACAGCTCAGGCAGCTCGTGCTGGAACTGAACGGAGTTCTCGAAGAACACTTCTACCGAAACGGCCCAGAACTCATGATAGTTAGTAGCGGCATAATCGCCCAGGAGATTCTTCGCGCCATTTTGCATGGCCGTGAAGATGGGGCGGGCCACTTTGGAGAAATCGGTGAACTCCTTTTTGAAGTGCTTGTCCTCTTCCGTCTGGGTCACGAAATTCACATAGGCGAGGGCATGGCCCATTTCGTGCAGGCCTACATTGCAATTAGGCGTCTGGCCGGAAATGCCTTTGATGAAATTATCCCAGGAAAGATAGATGCCGGTCTGATCCACATGTCCCATGAAAGGACGGGAATAGAAGCCATAATGATAGTCATCGCGAAGGATGAAGATATCATCGAAATAACCCAGCTTGAATTTTTCCAGTCCGAAGGTGAGCTGTGCGGCGGCGGCGCTGACCAGGATGGGCATTTCCGCACTCTCTTCCACCTCTATATAATGGAAATGCTTGGATTGCTGGAACTGGAAAGTGCGAAAAAGGAATTTGCGCTGCTCTTCCAGGCTGAGTCGGTTATAATATTTAAGGTGCCTGGCGACGACGGAATGGTAGAAGGTCTCTCTGGCTGTGAATTTTTTGAATTGTTGGCGGGTATAGAGACTTTGAAATAAAGCGGTGACAGGGCGATTAAGTAATAATATCCCTAAGACCAATGAAGAAATGACGATAAGTTCCATAAGGTTCACTTTTTCTTTGTGATTCAAGAGCATCGAGTGGTTCGATGGGCCTTATCATCGGTCTTGGATGGCAGACTACGGATTTCGAATTAGAGAGGAAAACCTATAGGTGGGTTTAATCAAGAGGATTGAATCATACGGATGGAGAACAAGATAGAAAGAATTTTCAGAAATGAGAAGCGTTGGGGAAATGTTTTATCCCGCTTTTTTATAACCTGTTATAGATCAATCGTTTTTGGTGGGATTTAAGACCTTGTCCGGGGTCAGCGGGTCCTGGTTCAGCAGCTCGCAGAGGGACCGGTACAGCTCGGGCTGCTGCCTGTTGAAGTCTTCAGGACGTTCGAAAAAAGTCTCCACGCAGACGGCCCAGAACTCCTGGTAGTTGGTGGCGGCATAGGGGTCCAGCAGGGAAGACTCTCCCTGCTGCATTCTTTCGAAAAGAGGCTGTCCTACCTGGGAGAAATCCTTGAATTTATCGTGAAAAGCATTGTCCATTCCGTCTTCGACGGTGAAATTCACATAGCTGAGCGCATGCGCCATCTCGTGGAGCCCTACATTTTGCCCATCGGAATAATTCCTGAACTCCCGGATGAAATTACTCCAGGAAAGGTAGATACCCTCCCGGCTGACATGCCCTTCGAAGGGCTTATCGTACAGGCCGTATCGGTAATTATCCTTTAATATATAGAGGGTGTCGAAATAATCCAGCTGGAAGCTTTCCAGCCCGAAGGTCAGCTGGATAGCGGCGGCGCTGATCAGCAAGGGCATCGTCTCCTCTGGCTCGAGGTCCACGTATTTGAATTCCTTGAATTCCATGAACACTACCACTCGCTTGAGAAAGCGGCGCCGGCCCTGCTCCGGCAGGCTCTTGTAATAAGGGTTATTTTCCGATAGCGCCGCGTCGTAGAACGCATATTTATCCGTGTAGGTACGGGTAATCTTCTTCCGCTTGGACCGCCAATAGACGGACCTGCCTGTCCGGGCGATGATACACCCGGCAGAGACGACGGCGATCAGATAAGCGGTATTCGTATTCATCCGGCAGGAAAATTACAAATTTTAGGCCGCCCGGGCAACCATCTTTGACTCCCTCCCGGTTTATAATTACCTTTGCACCTCTTATAAAGCAAACGAAAAACTGGAAGGAATGTATCGGACCCATACCTGCGGGGAATTAAGAAAAGAACATATTGGAGCGGAAATCACGCTGGCCGGCTGGGTGCAGACGGAGCGGAAATTGGGCAGCAGCATTACCTTTGTGGATCTGCGTGACCGCTATGGCATAACCCAATTGCTATTCGGGGAAGATCTGAGCTCCCAACTGGTCGCCAGCCCGCTGGGAAGGGAGTTCGTATTACAGGCGAAGGGCGTCGTGGTCGAAAGGACCAGCAAGAATCCCCAGCTACCCACCGGTGATATCGAAGTGAAAGTGACCGCTTTTACCATCCTGAACAAGTCGGCCACTCCTCCTTTTACCATACAGGACGATACGGACGGGGGAGAGGACCTGCGTATGAAGTTCCGTTACCTGGATCTTCGCCGCCCCGCGGTGAAAAAGAACCTGGAATTACGTTATGCGGTCAACCGTGCCGCCCGCGACTACCTGCATGAGAACCATTTCATGGACCTGGAGACCCCCTTTCTTATCAAGTCCACGCCGGAAGGAGCCCGCGATTTCGTCGTGCCTTCCCGCATGAATGCAGGGCAGTTCTACGCCCTGCCCCAATCTCCCCAGACCTTCAAGCAACTGCTGATGATCAGCGGTTACGACCGGTATTACCAGATCGTCAAATGTTTCCGCGACGAAGATCTCCGCGCCGACCGGCAGCCGGAGTTCACCCAGATCGACTGTGAAATGAGCTTCGTGGAGCAGGAAGATATCCTGCGCATCTTCGAAGGGCTGATCAGGTATATCTTCAAGGCCGTCAAAGGCATCGATTATACGGAGGAAATAGCACGCATGAGCTGGGAAGAAGCCATGTGGCAATACGGCAATGACAAGCCCGATATCCGGTTCGGCATGTCCCTGCTAAATATCAAATCCGCCTTTGTCCGCGAAGCAGGAGCCTCCCGCAAGGGGACTTCGGGCGCAACGCAATCCGAACTGGTCGCCGGCGCCGGCTTCGTCGTATTCGACAATGCGGAGACGGTGCTCGCCATCGCCGTGCCGGGCTGCAGCGAGTATACCCGCAAGCAGACGGACGAGCTCACGGAATGGGTCAAACGCCCGCAGATCGGTATGCAGGGCCTGGTGACGATCCGCTACAATGCAGATGGCGCCTTGAAAAGCAGCGCCGATAAATTCTTTAACGAAGATCGCCTGAAGGCCATCGCCGCCGCCGCGGGCGCCGTCCCCGGCGACCTGATCCTGTTGCTGGCAGGAAGGGAAGAGCGCACGCGCAAGGCCATGAGCGAGCTGCGCCTGGAAATGGGCCGTCGTCTGGGCCTCCGCAAGGAGAATGAGTTCAAATTATTATGGGTGCTGGATTTCCCGCTCTTCGAATATGCGGAGGAAGACAATCGCTGGGTGGCCCGTCATCACCCCTTTACTTCTCCCCGGCCTTCCGATATCAAGGTGATGATCGATAATAACCCCGTTATTGAAAATGCCGAAAAATACCTGGAGCATCCCTATTCCAACATCAAGGCCAATGCCTATGATATGGTGCTGAACGGGAATGAGATCGGGGGCGGTTCGATCCGTATCTTCCAGCGGGAGCTGCAGGAGAAGATGTTCGCAGCCCTGGGCATGAGCACGGAAGAGGCCCTGCATAAATTCGGGTTCCTCCTGGGAGCTTTCGAATATGGCGCACCTCCCCATGGGGGTATCGCTTTCGGGTTCGACCGGCTTTGCGCGATCCTCGGCGGCAGCGAAAGCATCCGGGACTTTATCGCCTTCCCGAAGAACAACAGCGGCCGCGACATGATGCTGGATGCGCCCTCTTCCATCGACGACAAACAATTACAGGAGCTGAACATCCGGCTCACACCCTCGAATAATAAAGGATAAGGCATGAAAAAATCGTTGAAGATCGCTACCGTCCTTTCCTGGTTCAACCTCATCGTATGGGGATTGATCTCCCTGCTCTTTGCGCTGTTCGCTATCATGTCCGGCAATCTTTCCGTGCTTATTATCACTTTCCTGAACGGGGTGATCGTGCTGCACAGTTATGCCGCATTGCAATTGCAGAAGAGCATCCGTAACCCTTCTATTCCACTGAGCAGCCAGACGCCGGTAGGCATCCGGTTCATTGGTTTTATCGCCCTCTTTTTCGGGGTGCTCTATCTCGCCGACGGGATTGCCATGCTGCAGAATTCACAAGAGATCATAAAATTGCTGGAGCCGCAGTTGCCTCCCGAAGCCAAAAAGCTCAATCTGTCCGCCATTATGCGAGCGGGAGCGATCTTTTCCCTGCTGACAGGCCTTTCTGTCGCCATCAATGTGAGCCTGAACTTCCGCCTGCTCCGCTGGTACCTTTTCTCACAGCAGCAACCCAGGCGAGACCCATAAATAAAGCAAGGATGAGACAACTGTAGAACAGGAGATGGGCCACGGGACCGCCATTCCGGCCCCTGCCTTTTTCAATATTCCTTTTACATTCTTCGATATAGGCATGGATGCCCGGATACCGGCCGTTCCGTTCCAGGACCTTGTTGAATTTTTTAAGCGCCGCCCGGTAATACTGGTTATCGAAAAGGACCAGGCCTTCCGCAAACAGACTGGTAGCCTTGCTGACATGGGGGGTAATGCCCGCACTGTCCAGGAATTCGCGGAGGATGGTGACGGGTATGGCGAAATTCAGCCCTGCCGCCAGTCCACCCGTATTTTCCAGGCTGCCGAATGTAGTCAATCCCACCACTTCGCCCCGCTCGTTGCAGACAGGTCCCCCGCTGCTGCCATGGTTGATATTGGCATCCATCTGGATAAGAGGCCAGCCGTTCACGGATTTCTTGACGGCGCTGACGATACCCGTGGTCAGGGTGGGTTCGAGAGCGGATTCGACGGAGAGGAAATCATTATTGGTGACGGGGCCCGGGTAGCCATAGACGAAGAGCTGCTCCCCGACCTGGGGCAGTTGATGATCGGACAGGGACAGTACCGGTGTCTCCTTCACCTCTTTATCCGGTTCGATCTTCAGGATGGCGATATCCTTCCCGGGCATGGGCGCCCCTTTAAGGATAATGGATGCCGGTCGCCTCTCCCCGGTGGCCTTATTTTGTATATCGCTGCGATAGACCACATATACGGTCTTTCTAAGATCGTAGAGGACCATGGAGAACAACCGGGAGTAAACGGAGGAATAGGTATTATACAGGAGGCTGCGCTGCTGCTCCGTAAAACTGGTCGCCCAGGCGCTCTCCAGGGCGGAAATATTCGCATCGGTGATCTGCCGGAAGGCGGAAAGGATGAACTGGCGGCGGATAAAGGCATTATCCCGGTCGATAAGGTGGCAATTCGTGGCCACATACCCGTCGCCGGTAACAAAAAATCCCGTCCCGATGGCGGTGATCTGCTCGGCCTGCTTAATATAGTCGAAAGTGGTCTGGAAATAGCGGCCGGGATTGTTATTCATTTCCCGAAGCACGATATCCAGCTTCTGTTCGGCCAGGATCGCCCCGCTGTTGTCCAGCTTCTGTATGCTATCGAGCAGGGCATTGAAGGCGCGGGTGACCATCCGCATTTTGTTGACATAGACGTTGGCGGAATACTCCGTCCGGATCATCACGATGCCGGGCCGGTTGATGGCATAATTTTCCACGCCGGTGAGCTTCTGCGCCCCGGCCTCCGGGCGGATCAACCCGAAAAAGGCCAGCCAGCCCAAAAAACGTATACCGTTCCCTATCGAATGGACCTTCACCATACCAATCCCGTTTTGAATAAAACTGGAAAAAAGCTAACTTGTTGTACTATTGCTGTTTAAATTTTGTTATGTTATCTTCTCAGGTCCCGCTGGCAGAGCGGCTTCGTCCTCAAACGCTCGATCAGCTGGTCGGGCAGCAGCATCTGACCGGCAAAGGTAGTGTTTTGCGGAAAACGATCGAACACGGGAAAGTGCCTTCCATGATCCTATGGGGCCCTCCCGGAACCGGTAAGACCACCATCGCGGGGATCATCGCCAATACCCTCCATGCCCCCTTCTATACCCTTAGCGCCATCTCCTCCGGTGTAAAAGAGGTCCGGGAGGTCATTGCCGAAGCGAAAGAACGGGCGAATGCCATCCTCTTTATCGACGAGATCCACCGGTTTAACAAAGGTCAGCAGGACGCCCTCCTGGGGGCCGTGGAAAAAGGGATCGTCACCCTCATCGGCGCGACGACGGAAAACCCCTCTTTCGAGGTCAACAGCGCCTTGCTCAGCCGTTGCCAGGTCTATGTCCTGAAGCCCCTGAGCGAGGAAGAACTGATCCAATTGCTGCACCAGGCCCTCCGGGAGGATGAAGGATTGAAGAAGTGCGCGCTGGAACTAAAAGAGACGACGGCCCTGATCAATATCTCGGGCGGGGACGCGCGCAAATTGCTCAACCTGCTGGAAGTGGTCTGCGATGCGTCGGAGCCGGGGTCGGTCATCACCGACGAGAAGGTCATGGACATAGCGCAGCAGCGCATCGCCCTCTATGATAAGCAAGGCGAACAGCATTACGATATCATCTCCGCTTTCATTAAATGTATAAGGGGCAGCGACCCCAACGCTGCAGTATATTGGCTGGCAAGGATGATCGAAGGAGGGGAGGACGTAAAATTCATCGCCCGGCGCCTGGTCATCCTCGCCAGCGAGGACATCGGCAACGCCAATCCCAATGCCCTGCTGCTGGCCAATGCCTGTTTCGAAGCAGTGAATAAGATCGGCTACCCCGAGGCAAGGATCATCTTATCGCAGTGCGCCACCTATCTGGCAGCCTCGCCGAAAAGCAATGCCTCCTATATGGCCATCGGCCAGGCGATGGATGCCGTGCGGACCCATGGCGACCTGCCCGTGCCGCTCCATATCCGCAATGCGCCCACGAGGCTCATGAAAAATATGGATTACGGAAAAGGCTATCAATACAGCCATAGTTATGAAAATAATTTTTCCCAACAGGAATACCTGCCGAAAGAAATTGCCGGCACGAAATTCTATGATCCCGGGAAAAACGCGCGCGAGGACGAGCTGAGGAAATTCCTGCGCGCGCTCTGGGGTGAAAAATACGGATACTAATCTCGAAATCCCAAAATCTCTAAATCAGAAATTATTATGTTCTGGGTCTGCAAGAAATTCAACGAACTCACACCGGATGAACTATATGCTATATTAAGACTGCGCAGCGAAGTATTCGTCGTAGAACAGAATTGCGTATTCCTCGACCAGGATGATAAAGATTATGCCTGCCACCATTTATGGGGCGTAGAGGATGGCAGACCACTGGCTTATGCACGGATCGTGCCGGCGGGAATCTCCTATGTGGAATCTTCTATAGGACGTATCGTAACTTCCCTCTCTGTACGAGGGAAAGGCGCAGGCAGGGAGCTGGTAAACCGGAGCATCGATACCCTATATGCGCTTCATGGAAAGCAAGTTATACGCATCGGCGCACAGTATTATCTCAAGGGTTTTTACGAGTCTTTCGGCTTCCGCGAGACAGGTTCCATTTACCTGGAAGATGGAATACAACACATTGAGATGCTTTTATCTATGCATTAGTAAGTATTATTCCTCAATTGGGAAAACTGTGGATAAAATAGTTGTGTTTTGATACACAATTAAAACCCTTTTTTTCGTTTCTTGTATGATAACCCGCGTCCATTCTATAATGGGCCTGGAATCCAAACCATCGGAAAACTAAATCTAATATTCATGAAACAGAGTCTACACTCCTTGTTGCGGAAGTGTTTGTTCTTGCTGGTAGTAACTCTATCCCTGCATTTCCCATCTTACAGTCAAGAATCAGAAGGCAATACCACCGAAGCCGGTTTCACCGTCGGACCTATGGTATTCTTAGGTGACCTCGGAGGCCACTTTGGGAAAGGCACCACCTTTATCAAGGACTACAATATGGCGACGACCAAATTATCGTTCGGCGCCTTTTTAGCCGCATACCCTCAGCCCTGGCTGGGAGTCCGCTTGTCCCTTAATTATGGTAAAGTAGAAGGCGACGACGGATTGATCAACGGCAAAGGCGGCGATGAAGAGACCCGCCTGGCCCGTAACCTGAATTTCCGTTCCACCATCTGGGAAGGTACCATCATGGGAGAATTTTATCCTACGGTATTCCTGGAAGAAGAACCCGAAGACGTCACCGGCAGGCTGCGGCCTTATGGTGTCATGGGTCTGGGTCTTTTCCATTTCAATCCCCAGGCAAGCTATCATAATGGCGCCACCGGCGAGGACGACTGGGTCGACCTGAAGCCCCTCCATACGGAAGGCGAAGGTTTCGCAGAATATCCTACCCGGAAGAACTATTCTCTTTTCCAATTGAATATTCCCATGGGCGTAGGTGTTAAATATTATGTCAGCCAGAATTTCAATATCGCTTTCGAGATCATTCACCGCAAAACCTTCACGGACTATATCGATGACGTGAGCACGCGTTTTGTCGACCCGACCCTGTTCCCGAAATATCTTACGCCTTCCCAGGCGTCCATGGCCAGCATCATGTCGAACAGAAGCCCTTTACGCGGCATCAATACGGCTTATGCGCCTGGCGCCAAGAGAGGCGATCCCAAGCAGAATGACGCTTATTTTACCGCAGGTATCAAGCTGGCATTCCGCATCAACAGCACCGATCATTGGAGGAACTCTACCCATTGCCCGCTGCTGAGGTTCTAGTATTCTTTACGTTAGTTAGTTGTTGATCGTACCATAAATAATTGTTGATCCGTACCCTATTTTTATTATTGATCTAACCGTCAATAGCGCCTATGTATAAACTTGTACCCCTTAAGAAAACTACCCTTCGATCGTCCCTGGGCCTCATGGTCCTGGGCCTGTCGCTGATCCTTCACTCCTCTGTACACGCATCGGGACTGAGCACGGACCCCCCGTCCGGATCGACCCATCCCGATATGGATACCATTCGCACGATCCTGGTAAACAAGTCGCAAAGCAGTAAGAAGAACAACATCCGGTTGTATCCCGACGCCAGGAGGCAAGTCCTCTTTTTTTCCGCCAACGGGGAAAACAAAAAAATTTATCAGTTATACCTGTTCGACATGGACGGCAAACTGGTCAACCAGGCCGCTATACGCAACAGGGAAACGACGGTATTGACGAATATTGCCGAAGGGAATTACCTGTTCGAAGTATTCAGTGACGACGAACGCATCGAGAACGGACAATTGTCCGTCCGGTAAAGCAGACATAAAAAAGTTCTTTCAAATTATTATAACGTACATCCAATAAGCAAGCAGGGAAATTGGTAAAATCCTAATATCCGAATAAGGTTTGAGTAAAACCTGATCCGTTCCCTATTTTTTATACCCTTTATAAACAAAGATTTTATTGATCACTCCCCGCTATGCTTATTGGCTTTTTATCTCACCACTGACCACTCACTTCCTCACTTTTTCCGCAGTTCCTCTTTCAAAAACCCTGCCGTAAAACTTTCCTTATTCTTCACCAGGTCTTCCGGCACTCCTTCAAAGAGGATCCTTCCGCCACCGTCACCGCCTTCAGGACCCAGGTCGATAATATAGTCCGCCACCTTGATCACATCCAGGTTATGTTCGATCACCAATACGGTATTACCTCTGTCCACGAGCTTATACAGAACATCCAGCAGATGGCGGATGTCCTCGAAATGAAGCCCGGTGGTCGGTTCGTCCAGTATATAAAAGGTCTTGCCCGTATCTCTCTTCGATAATTCCGTTCCCAGTTTTACCCGTTGCGCTTCGCCCCCGCTGAGAGTCACGGCCGACTGCCCCAGGGTGATATATCCCAGGCCCACTTCCTGCAATACCTTGATCTTCCGGAAGAGGTAGGGAACGTTCTGGAAGAATTCCACGGCTTCGTCCACGGTCATGTCCAGCACGTCGCTGATGGATTTCCCTTTATAGCGGATCTCGAGGGTCTCCCTGTTATAACGTTTACCATTACACTTTTCGCAGTGTACGTATACGTCCGGCAGGAAGTTCATTTCGATCACCCGCATGCCGCCCCCTTCGCAGACATCACAGCGGCCGCTTTTTACATTAAAGGAGAACCTGCCGGCATTATAGCCTCGTATCTTGGCTTCCGGAACGGAAGCATAGAGGGTGCGGATATCCGTGAAGAACCCGCAGTAGGTGGCCGGGTTGCTTCTCGGCGTACGGCCGATAGGCGACTGGTCGATCTCGATGACCTTATCGATATGCTCGAGACCTTTGATGCTCTTATGTTCCAGCGCCGTCATCCTGGAGCCATAAGCGTGCTTGCTCAACAGGGGATACAAGGTCTCGTTGATAAGCGTGGACTTACCGCTGCCGCTGACTCCCGATACGACAATGAACTTGCCCAGGGGCAGCTTCACGTCCACATTCTTTAAATTATTACCCTTCGCGCCTTTCAGCTCCAGGAATTTCCCGTTGCCCGGCCTTCTTTCCCCGGGAATGGCGATCGTCCGATGCCCGTTCAGGTAAGAGGAGGTAAGCGTATCGAGCTCCAGCAGGGCGGGCGGACGCCCCTGAGCCACGATCCTCCCGCCGTGAAAGCCGGCCATGGGACCGATGTCGATCAAATAATCGGCGGCCAGCATGATATCCTTATCATGCTCCACCACCAATACGCTGTTGCCGATATCACGAAGGTTCTTCAGGGCGTCGATCAGGCGCTGGTTGTCCCGCTGGTGCAGCCCGATGCTGGGCTCATCGAGGATATAAGTGATGCCCTGGAGCTGGCTGCCGATCTGCGTCGCCAGCCGTATCCGCTGCGATTCGCCCCCGCTGAGCGTCCTCGAGCTGCGGTCCAGCGTCAGATAGGTAAGCCCTACATCCGCCAGGAATTGCAGACGCTCGCGGATCTCCTTCAGGACGTCCTTGGCGATAATATTCTGCTTGTTGCTGAGTTTCTTCTCCACGCCTGCAAACCAGTCCACCAGCTTATTTAAATTCATGGCGCTTAGTTCCGAAATATTCTTCTCCCCGACCTTGAACCAGAGGCTCTCCTTCCGGAGACGTGCCCCGTGGCAGGTATCGCAGGTCTTCAGCTCCATGAACTTTTCCACCCATTCCCTTACGGCGTCGGAAGTGCCGCCCGTGAACCAGCGTTTCAGCTGGTTGATCAACCCCTCGTATTCCGTGGTATAGATCTGTCCTGCCGCGGCGGCCTCATCGAAATCCAGGTTCACTTCCGCAGAGCCGTTCTCGTTACCGTAAAGGACGAGGTTCATGGCCTTTTTGGAAAGGTCCTCCACGGGCGTGTCCAGGCTGAACTTGCTCTTCTTGGCCAGCTGCTGCACCTGCTTGAACACATAAGAATCCCTTTCTTCTCCCAGCGGAGCGATGGCGCCTTCGTTGATACTCTTCGACGGATCGGGTATGATGGCGTCCATGCTGACCTGGTATACCACTCCTAATCCCTTACAGGTAGGACAGGCTCCATAAGGCGAGTTAAAGCTGAAGCTGTTGGGAGAGGGCTCTTCGTAACTGATGCCCGTGTCCTCACACATCAGCTGCTTACTGTACTGCTGGACCCTGTTATCATCGTTGATGAGCAGGAAGATCAGGTCCTTCCCTAACTGCAGGGATTTCTGTACGCTCTGGCTGAGACGCACTTTCATATCATCCGTGACGGCCAGCCGGTCGACGACCACCTCGATATCATGGATCTTATAACGGTCGACCTGCATCTTCGGCGCGAGGTCCTTTACTTCCCCGTCCACCCGCACCTTCAGATAACCTCTTTTACGGATGTCCTCGAATAATTCCCGGTAATGCCCCTTACGGCCTCTTACCAGGGGCGCCAGGATCGTGATCTTTTTATTTTTGAATTTCCTGAATACATTGTCGACGATCTCCTCTTCGCTGAACTTCACCATTTTCTTCCCCGTATTATAGGAATGGGCCTCGCCAATGCGGGCATATAGGAGACGGAGGAAATCATAGATCTCCGTCACCGTGCCCACGGTGCTGCGGGGGTTCTTGTTGGTGGTCTTCTGCTCGATGGAGATGACGGGGCTCAGGCCGGTGATCTTATCCACATCCGGTCTTTCCATGTCGCCGATGAATTGCCGGGCATAGGCCCCGAAGCTTTCCATATAACGGCGCTGGCCTTCCGCATAGATCGTATCGAAGGCAAGCGAGGATTTACCGCTGCCGCTGATGCCGGTGATCACCACGAGCTTATTCCGGGGGATCTTGATGTCGATATTCTTGAGGTTGTGCACCCTTGCGCCGTATACTTCGATGGCTTCTTCCGCGGGTGAGCCATTCCCCTCTGCTGCCTTATCTTCTATCATCATAAGTCTTAACTCCTTAAAATATGGGACTAAGGTAAGAACAAATACAATGCTAATTTGTTTAGTTTTTCCCGGTAAAAAAGAGGGCCGGCATCCCTGCCGGCCCCATACTTGCCTGTTTACTGGTTATGAATCATTTATGTAGGGTGATCGTTGGTACCTGGGTCGTCTTCGAAGAATCCACGACAATGCTCGTCAGGGTGGTATCCTGGTACCCGTTGCGACCCTTGAAATTCAGGGAATACGTGCCGGCGGGAACACCCCTCATCATATATTTCCCATCCCCGTTGGGAATGGCGTACAAGGTATCCGTTCCGCTGTAGGCCGTGACCAGCGCCGTCGAACGCTCCGGCAGGACCTTTCCCTGTAGCCTGGCAGCCTTTACATCGTTGAATACCACGATATAGGGCTTGAGCAGGAAGCTGCCGCTCCAAAAGAAAATGGATCGGGACAGGTTGAAATCCAGCCATAGTTTCAGATCGTTGGCGGATGAGGCCGAAACATTGTTCCGGCGGATATTAACAGTAAAAGAAGGGCTGGGACCGAAAACTTCCAGCGGGTAAAAAGTGGCGCTGTCCGTGTAAACGGTATTGTCCGAACCCAGGGTGATCTTCACCTTCAGCACCTTGCCGGTAGGGAATTGACCCGAGGCCAGCAGGGTGTCCGTGCCATTCCGCAATTGCAGCAGGTCATATACCCCCGGACGAATGGAAAGGGTGTCCCAGATGATGGATTTGTTGGTTTGGGTCCGGTGCCTTCCGCAAAAATTATCATCCCATTGATCGTCCTCATCGGCGTCCTTCTGGGTCGAAGCGGTGTCGATCAGCACCGCCACTTGCCGGATGTCTATCAATACTTTACTGAACTGGATAGGGTCATCCATCATATAGACGGAGAGCTGAGTTTTACCGGGTGGAATATTCGGGTTGGAACCGGAAGAATTGTCCTTGTTACAGGCAAGGAAGATAGCGATGGCGCATAAGGAACTCAGGGCGGCAAGCCACTTGGTGGAAGTTTTCATGTTGTGAAATTTTAGAGGTAGAGATTGCCCATCGGATAGGATAAAACCAAAAATCGTTCCAATTTGCGAGGCACGAGAATTGAAATAGCTTACAAAAATGACGCAGCCCCATGTCCCTCAGCGAATGGATCATAGAAAAAATAAAAAAGGAAGGGCCTCTTTCTTTCCGGGATTTCATGGAACTCTGCCTTTATCACCCTCAATGGGGTTATTATACTGCTGACGGTGATCGCATCGGCCCGTCCGGCGATTTCTATACCAGCCCCTGTTTCACTTCTTTGTTCGGCGAAATGCTGGCCCGCCAACTGGAAGAGATGTGGCTCGTCCTGGGAAAAAAAGAATTTACCATCGTGGAATACGGCGCGGGAACGGGTATTCTTTGCCGTGATATCCTCCGGGCTTTGGAAAAGAACGGTCCGCTGTATGAAGGCCTTCGTTATTATATCATCGAAAAAAGCCCTGCCATGCGGGAAAAAGAAAGGGCCTGCCTGCGATCAGCGGAACAAACCCCCGCGGACTCCCTGCTCCGGAAAATTGATTGGGTAGATAGCATTCATGACATTGCTCCCATAGCCGGATGCATCCTTTCCAATGAGCTGATCGATAACTTTTCCGTTCACCGGGTCGTTATGGAAGACGAGTTGATGGAGATCCTGGTGGACTACGAAGAAGGCCATGGTTTCAGGGAATTATTGCGCCCGGCTCCCGGCGGGTTGAAGGATTATATGGAAGAGCTGGGAATAGGTCTCCCCCGCGGCTTTCGCACGGAGATCAACCTGCAGGCCCTCGAATGGTTAAAAGAGATCGCCACGGCCCTGATAAAAGGATGGCTCCTGACCATCGATTACGGATACCCCTCTGCGGAGCTGTACAGCGCAAAAAGAAATACGGGTACCCTGACCTGCTACCACCGGCATCAGACCCATCATTGTCCCTACCTGCATATCGGCGGGCAGGACATCACGGCGCATGTGAATTTCTCGGCCCTCCGGCATTGGGGCTCTTCCTATGGATTGGAATACGGCGGTTTTACCAACCAGTCTTTTTTCCTCCGCGGCATGGGTATCGTCCACCACATCAGGAACATGGAGAACAGCCGGATGGCTAGCACGTACAAAGATCTTCCCGGGGAAGGCGCAGAGCAGTTCCTGCGGACCTTACTATTGGACATGGGCGGTAAGTTCAAAATGCTCCTGCAAAGTAAAAATACACCCTTCTACCCCCTTTCCGGCTTCCGGTTCCCGCAACCGTTAGAAGGATCGCGCCGGCTGGTGCAGGAATTGCATAGATGATCTGTCAAACAAAACAGATGATCCATGAGCCAATCCACGAAAAAAAATACAGCAAAGGGAAAGGGAAATACCAGGCCCATCCGGCGAAAGGAAGACGTCCAGCACAGCAACGATGAACGTATCGACGAGGATTTCCCGGGTTATCCCAACCCGCCTTCCAAACCGCCATCCGACGCACCTACGCATAACGGCTCCGCCAATGCCTTCGAGGCAACGGAAAACCCCCGCGACGACGAGTAATGACCAGTATGGACAACCTAACCGCATGAATACATTTCTTCAAAAGATCGGCGCCTGGCACACCCCTGCCGGTACTGAATTTATCGTATGGGCGCCTTTCCGGGAGCAGGTCGAACTGCTCATCGAACCTCTTTCGATCCATCCCATGCAGAAAGACGAATGGGGCTATTGGAAGGTCACCCTCTCCGCGCCTCCGGGCACAAAATATTCTTTCCGGCTGGATGGCCGGACCACCTGCCCCGATCCCGCTTCCCTTATCCAGCCCGATGGCGTGCACGGACCTTCCGAAGTAGCGGACAGGGAAGGTTTCTCCTGGGAAGACGAGACCTGGCAGGGAGTTCCCCTCTCTAATATGATCCTTTATGAATTGCATGTAGGCGCTTTTTCCCCGGCGCATGACCTGGAAGGAGTGCTTCATAAGCTGGATCACCTGGTAGAGCTGGGCATCAACACCATCGAGCTGATGCCCCTGGCGCAATTCCCCGGCACAAGGAACTGGGGTTATGACGGCGTTTATCCCTTTGCGGTACAAGCTTCCTACGGTGGCGTGAAAGCGCTTAAACAACTGGTGAATGCCGCGCATCTCCGGGGAATAGCCGTGGTCCTCGACGTCGTCTACAACCACCTGGGACCGGAAGGGAATTACCTGCAGGAATACGGACCTTACTTTACGGATAAATATCACACGCCCTGGGGCAAACCGCTCAATTTCGACGATGCCTGGTGCGACGGTGTACGCAATTTTTTCCTCCAGAATGCGCGCATGTGGCTGGAAGATTTCCACATCGACGGGCTGCGCCTGGATGCCGTGCACGCCATCTGGGATTTCAGCGCCCATGTTTTTCTCCGGCAGCTAAAGGAACAGGCCTGGGACATCGGGCGCAGGACGAACCGCAGGAAAGAGCTGATCGCCGAGCTGGACCTCAACGATCCTAAATATATCCAGCCGCCTGAAAAAGGCGGTTACGGGCTGGACGGTCAATGGTCCGACGAGTTCCATCATTCCCTTCATTCCCTGCTGACGGGTGAAAGACAAGGCTATTATGAAGATTTCGGGGAGATCGCCCACCTGGAAAGGGCCTTCCGGGATACCTATGTCTATAACGGGATCTACTCGCCCCGCCGCAAAAAGATCTTCGGCCTGCCCGCCGGGTTGAACCCCTACAG